>Ga0078972_1000880_pt2 | contig 93825 bp, 95 predicted proteins | sample YelNatPaOPGAMG01_FD_67568 | JGI IMG/M metagenome (GOLD analysis project Ga0078972, IMG submission 67568) | Hot spring thermophilic microbial communities from Obsidian Pool, Yellowstone National Park, USA - OP-RAMG-01 (SPADES assembly) (version 2) | ecosystem: Environmental > Aquatic > Thermal... | reverse complement strand
GGTCGGTCTCTATCCGCTGTGGGCGTAAGGGATTTGAGAGGAGCTGCCCCTAGTACGAGAGGACCGGGGTGGACAGACCTCTGGTGTGCCAGTTGTCGTGCCAACGGCATCGCTGGGTAGCTATGTCTGGCAGAGATAACCGCTGAAAGCATCTAAGTGGGAAACTCGCCTCAAGATGAGATCCCTCATGGCATAAGCCAGTAAGACCGCAGGTAGACTACCTGCTTGATAGGCGGCAAGTGTAAGCACAGTAATGTGTTAAGCTAAGCCGTACTAATGGTCGAGGGCTTTACCGTGATGCGGAGAACTCGGAATTTTTCGGAAGCCTATTCAGTATTTTCAGTAATCATTATCTTGTAAAGAAGTCTCTTGGTGATTGGAGCGACGGAGGTACACCCGGCCACATTCCGAACCCGGTCGTTAAGCCCGTCAGCGCCGATGGTACTTGGGGGGCGACCCCCTGGGAGAGTAGGTCATCGCCAAGAGGCTTTTTTGATTCATTGCCAATGCTATACAACCAAATTCCCCCAAATCCTGTTGTGAATTGATATCTTATAGGAATTTTAATATCTCTTTAATCTCCCTTTATTTTTCCTTCTTTTTACGGTATAATTAGCGTGAGTTTGCACGATCTGCCGATGTTTTGGAAACGATAAGGAGGTACTTTTTTCAGGCAAATTCATGTTCCTTGTCCTTTATTAGTTATCCAATTCGGCTGGATGCGCGAACCTCAGCCGAATTTTTTATGATTCGAACCAGAAAGGAGGTGAGTTTCGTTGACCGTAGTGAATTTGCGACCCAATGAATCCCAGGATTCGCTGCTTAAGCGTTTCCGCAAAAAAGTGGCAAAAAGTGGTGTTCTCAGCACGGTACGCCGCAAACGCTGGTTCGTTTCTAAAAGTGAATTACGACGGATTGCAAAAAAGAAAGCCACCCGCCGCTTTAAACGCCGCCAGACAGTTGAAATAGAATAAGCGACTAATTTGATTGAATGAAACGGAGGAGTGAATGGCAAAAGATGAAGATAAAATTCAGGTCGAAGGTACAGTCATTGAGGCTTTGCCTGGCACTCAATTTAAAGTCCGCTTAGAAAACGGACATGAGGTTTTGGCATATCTTTCCGGAAAAATGCGTAAATATTACATTCGCATCTTGTTAGGTGATAAGGTTCGGGTAGAGATGTCGCCTTATGATCTTACACGGGGGCGAATCGTTTACCGGCATAAGAAATATGCCGATGAACCAGATATCGAGGAATAATTCATCTTTATTGTTCATTCACGGTTTGCTTATTGGATAAATAAAAAGGCTGCCTAGTTTGGCAGCCTTTTTTATACATGATTTAATATGAAGAAAGCACCTTCATATAATTTGCCCGTTCGATAACGGATGGGTCTGCAATGGCTTGCTGACTCATGCTCCCGATCATTTGTGATACCGATGTGTATTCATGCGTGACCAGCCAGTTTTCTAAATCACTTAACATGACTGTGGCATGTTCCACGCCGTTTTGGAGAAAAGCGGAGGTGACCATGGTGACTTTTGCCCCTGCCATCAGTGCCTTGAGCATATCTTCTGCAGTGTGCACGCCACTGGTTAATGCAAAATCTATTTTGATTTTTCCATACAGGATGGCAATCCAACGCAATGGCAAACGCATCTCATTCGAATTGCTCAACACCAAATGGGGAATTACTTTCAACTCTTCTAAATCAAAATCGGGTTGATAGAAGCGGTTGAATAGCACTACGCCATTCACGCCTGTTTCACTTAATTTTTTGACGAAGTTGGGCAATGAGGTGAAGAATGGGCTTAGTTTGACTGCAAGTGGGATTTGCACCTGCCGACGGACATTGTCGATTAGTTTCAGATATTCTGATTCCAGTTCCGCGCTCGTTACCCCTGGATTGGTGGGGAGTACATATAAATTCAATTCGAGTGCATCTGCACCAGCATCCTGAATACGTTTCGCATATTCAACCCAGCCGCCATCGGTAATGCCATTTAAGCTACCGATGACTGGGACATTGACGGATTTCTTGACATTGGTCAAGTGCCGTAGATACGTATCTGTACCAATACTGTACTGTCCAACTTCTGGAAAATAGCTGAGCGCTTCAGCAAACTGATCTGTGCCGCGTGTAAGGTCTTCATTCAGTTTGAGGCTTTCGCGTAATATTTGTTCTTCAAATAATGAGTGCATGACAATTGCCGAAACCCCTGCGCGCACGATTTGTTGAGCGGTTTCTACTTTTTGGGCAAGTGGAGAAGCCGATGCAACTAAAGGGTTTTTTAGCTGAATCCCTAGATAGTTTGTGGATAGATCTACCATTTTTTACTCCTTTTATTTTGTTTATAAAAAGAGGGCTTGCCAATATTGGTAAGCCCTCGCTGGCATGGTTATTTAGTCACCGCTTCCATTGTTTCCGGAAGAGGGATTGCTGTAGGTCATGGTTGCCATCTGGCGATATAATTCCCAGCGGCGATTGGCGTCTTTTTGCGCTAATTTGATGAGCATTTCAGCACGTTGTTCATCGGTTTGGACGAGCATCTTGTAGCGGGTTTCATTATAGGCATATTGCTCAATGGGTACACTGGGGTCTTTGCTATCGAGGATGAGCGGGTTCTTCCCTTCATCGGCGAGGAGCGGGTTATAGCGATAGAGTGGCCAGGCACCCGAGGCAACTGCTAATTTCTGCTGCTCCAACCCGTATTTCAGGTCATAACCATGGGCGATACAGTGACTGTATGCAATGACAAGAGATGGACCTGGATAGGCATCTGCTTCGAGTAGGGCGGTCAGGGTTTGTTGATCGTTAGCTCCCAGTGCTACTCTGGCAATATAGACATATCCATAAGACATTGCCATCATTCCAAGGTCTTTCTTGGGTAATCCTTTTCCAGCGGCAGCAAACTTTGCTACCGAAGCGCGCGGAGTGGATTTTGAAGCTTGTCCACCGGTATTGGAATAGACCTCGGTATCCAATACAATAAGGTTGACATTCCGCCCAGAAGCTAACACATGATCGAGTCCACCATAACCGATGTCATATGCCCAACCATCTCCACCCACAATCCAAACACTCTTCCGCACCAGTGAATCAGCAACGGAAAGCAATTGTTTGGCTTCTAAACTCGATTGTTGCTCCAGTTTTTGTTTGAGGATGGCGATTCGTTCGCGTTGCTGGCGAATGCCGGCTTCACTGGATTGATCGGCATTCAGGATAGCATCCACGAGGTTATCTCCTAGAATGCCGGCAAATTTCGGCAGCAGCTCACGGGCAAATTCGTTTTGCTTATCGAGGGTGAGGCGGAAACCCAATCCAAACTCAGCATTGTCCTCGAACAAGGAGTTAGACCAGCTAGGACCACGTCCTTCGCGATTGACTGCCCATGGGGTGGTTGGCAGGTTTCCACCGTATATCGAGGAACAACCAGTGGCATTTGCAACCATTAAGCGATCCCCAAAGAGCTGGGTGATCAATTTGAGGTAAGGGGTTTCCCCACATCCAGCGCAAGCACCAGAGAATTCGAATAGGGGTTCTAGCAATTGGGAATTTTTCACCGTGCGGACGCTGATGGCTGTGCGATCGACTTCTGGAATGGACAAGAAATAATCCCATTTGACGCGTTCGCGCTCTCGTATAGGAGGTTGAGGAGCCATATTGATCGCCTTGCGCCCGGTCTGGGTTTTGTCTTTTGCGGGGCAAGCTTCGACGCAGATGCCACAACCAGTACAATCTTCTGGTGCTACAGCGATGGTAAATTTCATCCCCGGAAGTTCTTTAAATTTCGCGTCGATGGCGTTCCATCCTTCAGGAGCGTTCTTCAAGAAGCCGGGATCATATACTTTTTCACGGATGACTGCATGTGGGCAGACGATAGCACATTTGCCGCACTGAATACACAGGTCTGGTTCCCATACCGGAATTTCAAGGGCGATATTGCGTTTTTCCCAACGGGTTGTCGCTGAAGGATACGTACCGTCCACGGGGAAGGCGCTGACCGGCAATGAGTCACCCTCAAGGGCAATCATTTTCCCGAGCACTTCGCGAACAAATTGAGGGGCTTCTGGTGGTACCGCTGGGCGGCGGGTGAACTGACTGGTGACTTTATCCGGCACTTTGATCTCATGCAAATTCTCTAAAGTTTGGTCCACCGCTTCAAAGTTCTTTTTGACCACTGCTTCGCCGCGTTTCCCGTAAGTTTTCTGAATGGCTTTCTTTATCTGATGAATTGCTTCATCTTTGGGCAGGACACCGGAGATAGCAAAGAAGCAGGTCTGCATGATGGTGTTGATGCGGGTGCCCATGCCGGTTTTCTTGGCAACCTCATAGGCATCAATAATATAGAACTTGAGCTTTTTTTCAATGATGTCTTTTTGAGTTTCTCGCGGGAGGTGATCCCAGACCTCGTCTGGTCCGTAGATGCTGTTTAGCAAGAAAACTGCCCCTGGAGCAGCCATTTTGGTAATATCAAACCGTTCCAGGAAGGAGAACTGATGGCAAGCGACAAAGTTTGCCTGATTGATTTGGTAAGGCGCCCGAATGGGTTTTGGTCCAAAGCGTAAGTGCGATATGGTTACTCCGCCTGATTTTTTCGAATCATAGACAAAATAACCTTGGGCATAGTTATCGGTTTCTTCACCAATGATTTTGATAGAGTTTTTATTGGCGCCCACTGTTCCATCGGATCCCAAACCCCAGAAGACACATCGTACCGTTTGAGGGTCTTCGATATCGAAGGATGGGTCGAAATCAAGGCTGGTTTTGGTTACATCGTCTTCGATGCCAACTGTGAAATGATTTTTCGGTTCTGCTTTTTGAAGCTCATCGAATACCGCTTTTGCCATTGCGGGTGTGAATTCTTTGGAGGATAGACCATAGCGACCGCCAATGACCCGAGGGTAAGGACGATTAGCAAATTGTGCGTATGGTACGCTGCCTTCTGCCAAACCTTCATTAATTGCGGTGACGACATCTTGGTATAGGGGTTCGCCAGCAGCGCCGGGTTCTTTCGTTCGGTCTAACACCGCGATGGCTTTAACTGTGGGTGGTAATGCCTCGAGGAAGTGGAGGACAGAGAAAGGCCGATAAAGATGAACTTTGAGTACGCCCACTTTTTGTCCTCTTTCTGCCAGGTATCGCGCAGTTTCACCCGCAGTCTCACTACCTGAGCCCATGATGACAATGACTCTTTCAGCTTGTGGATCTCCGACATAATCGAAGAGGTTATAGCGTCTGCCACTGATTTTCGCAAATTTATCCATTACTTTTGCAACGATATCTGGGCAGGCAGCATAGAATGGGTTGACGGTCTCACGTTCCTGGAAGAATGTGTCGGGATTTTGGGCAGTACCGCGGATGAAAGGATGATCGGGGGAAAGGGCACGCTCTCGATGTGCTTGAACGAGAGAATCATCAATCATAGCGCGCAGATCATCTTCACTGAGTTGTTCGATTTTGTTAACCTCATGGGAGGTGCGGAAGCCATCGAAGAAGTGCAGGAATGGTACCCGAGATTCGAGGGTGGCGGCATGGGCAATCGCTGCCATATCATGTGCTTCCTGGACAGAGCCAGAGGCAAGCAGTGCAAATCCAGTGGATCGGCATGCCATCACATCTGAATGATCACCGAAAATGGAAAGTGCATGGGTAGCGATAGTACGAGCAGAGACATGGAAAACTGCCGGGCTAAGCTCTCCAGCGATCTTAAACATATTTGGGATCATGAGAAGGAGACCTTGAGAGGCCGTAAACGTTGTGGTTAATGCTCCGGCTTGTATGGCACCATGTACGGCACCGGCTGCGCCACCTTCTGATTGCATTTCGGTTACGGACGGTATCGTTCCCCAAATATTCGGTTTCTTTTGGGCCGCCCATTCATCGGCAAATTCACCCATGCCTGAAGATGGGGTAATTGGATAAATGGCAATCACCTCGCTCAGACGGTAGGCAACATACGCGGTCGCTTCATTTCCGTCAATTGTAATAATCGTTTTTGACATTTTTCAACTCCATTGAAAATTAAGTTTTCGCAAAAATTCCTACCAAAATAAATGGTATGGAATTAAATATCGAGTTAAATTTATAAGTAGGCAAGAAATAGTTTAATCCGTTGTCCACAAATAGAATAGTAATATATTACATAAAATTGTTTGTAACCTGTCATATATCGGACTAATCATGGCAAAAAACTTGCAATATATCCTTATTGATTTTCGATTCTGATAGAAAATGCCAACTAGAAGATGAGAATAAATCATTAGTTAAATGCTTGACCATGCCAAACCATTAATGAGATTTATGCTATACTGATATTATGTTAGAGAATCACAATATCTGGCAATCCTGGTCACGACAACTCCACAAATGGGGGATGGCGGATATAGTAGAAAATCTTCTTGAATCCTTTAGCGGTTTTGATGATATTTTACGCCATCTCATTTATTTCATCGAGCCATTCGTTTTTGGTGATCGACGGAACAATACCATTCAAGCTTTGCTAGCTCTCTGTGATGATGAATGCGCTCGTTCTAGTTTTCTCGAAATCCTCAAGGATACTGACGCATGAGCATTAATAATTTGATCGGCTTGGCTTTCTTGTTCTTTTTCATTTTGATGCTGGTGGCGGTTTATTTCCTTTTAGAAAAAAGAAAAGGATCAATTTTAAGGGAAATACCCGCTTTTTACTATCTTCAGCGGGCGATCGGATTATCCGTAGAAGATGGTAAAAGAATTCATCTAGCATTAGGCTGGGGAAACCTCTTTGAGGAACCCTTCAGCAGTGGATTAATTGGACTTAATATCTTAGAAAGACTAACGCGGGTCGCGCTATTTAGCGATAAGCCTCCCATGGCGACGAGCGGTAATGGCGGCTTAATGCTGTTATCCCAAGATACAATTCGACATTCCTATCGTAGTTTTGGATTAGCGGTGCCTCATCAAATCTATGAAAGCCAGATGATCGGTGTCACGCCATTTTCCTATGCGATCGCTACTCAACCCATAATCAAAGATGAAAAGGTCTCTGTAGACATTTTACTTGGTCACTTCAATTCGGAATTGGGATTGATATTGGATGCTTCTGAGCGCCAGAATAATCTATCCATCGGGGGCAGCGAAAACCTTACAGCACAAGCAATTTTTTATGGCATATCCAATTTTCCCTTGATTGGTGAAGAAGTTTATGCAACCGGGGCATATATGGGTAGCAATCGGATGCATAAAGCCAGCATTCAGGTGCAAGATTATTTTCGTTGGGGAATTATTTTATTCATTCTAATGGGAATAGTATTAAAAGTTTTGGGGATTTTATGAAAACAAAAATCTACGCTCCATTTTCCATTGCCATTGCCGTATTATCCGCAATCCTTGTTTTGCTTGGCTATTTTTTTGAGAATGGTTTTCTCAACCAAACTCGGTCGTTGTTGCTGGAGAACGCAGTCATCCTGGCTGCCATCGCTTTGATCATGGGGGTGATTAACATGGTGCGCGTGCATTGGATGCAGCTTCGAGAAAGAAAAGGAAACACGCTTTATCATTTGACTTTTTTCTTTGGGTTGATCATCACATTATTGATCGGTGGATGGTTCGGTATAACTAATCCAACTAGCTATGGGCTCTATGACACGATAGTCATTCCGGTCGAGGCGAGTCTGATGGCGGTTATGGCAATATCCTTAACGTACTTATTAACGAAGATAATAAACCGACGCAAAGATTTCTTCAGTGCTGTTTTTTTGATCTCTGTTTTGGTAGGGTTGCTTATTTCTGCACCATTCCTTGGTCAAGAAATCCCATTTTTATCCGCAGGAAATAGTGTGGTGAAATCATTGCTACACCTTATTAGTAACGGTGCGATGCGTGGGATTTTGATTGGAGTTGCCCTAGGGAGTATCGCAACTGGTTTACGGTTGATTTTAGGTGCGGATCGGCCTTATGGAGGATGAACATGGAGATGAAAATCTGTCCATTTTGCGGACAGCCTAACCAACCTAATGCGGAAGAATGTGAATTCTGCCATGCTCGTTTGATTCCACTTGGTGAGGGAAGTGAAAAAACAGAAGGGGATACTTTATCGACTGAAATGCCAATCGGAGAGGAACCACAACCGGAAGTCCCGGAATGGCTGAAAGATTTGCGTGAAATGAAATTGGATGAGACAGAGGAAGGGGAGGGACAGGATGTTATCGAAGAAGCAGACGATATCCCCGAGTGGCTGAAATGGGTTGATACCCAAACGGACAGTCAACCTTCAACAGATTCAAAGGCTTTTTCAACCGAGGATTTAGAAGGGGAAAATGCAGTCAGACCTGAAGAAGAACCGCTTGAATCAGAACCGATCCAACCGACAACAAAAGCGAACACGGAAGTAAAAAGCACCTCCGCGGTAGCGGATCAGAACCTGGAAACGGGGTTACCGGATTGGCTGCGTGAGATGCCCGGATTAGAATGGGAGGGTGAGCTTGAGAAAGAAGAAGCAAATTATTTCGGTGGCGTCGTTCCTCCATTTGTCGAGATTGATGAAAATTTATTAGATATAGGGCTGTCGAGTTTAGAGACAAAGAAAGAAGAAGTTGTTCAGGAACCTCCATCTGAGGATAAGCAATTTGAACCCAGTACCATTAAGTCGGAAATCACGCCGATGATTCCCGCTGAGCCAGAGACGATCTCAGCCCCGCTGGAAGAGATGCCAGCTGAGGGGAAAAGAATAGAAGTAGCCGGACCACTGGCTGGATTAACGGATATTTTGCCGGTTGAACCATTCATTGCAGAAGAGAAAAAAGAGGTAGACTTTGTTGCTAACCTTCTTATTACCGAAAAACAAAAGAAACAGGCGGAATTATTTCAACAACTTATTGAAGAAGAAGGAATATCAAAAACAATTAAAAAAGATAGAGCAGAAAAATCTTCTCCATGGTTACGGATAATCATTTTTTTGTTCCTTTTAGCGGCTAGCATTTATGGTCTCCTCTTTAACCCTTTTCCTGGGAAACCAGCAACGGTGAATGTTGGGGTATTCGACGCAATGCAAGCACTTTCCAGAGTTTCTCCCCGTTCGCCGGTTTTATTGATCATTGATTATGAAGCTGGTGATTTCGCGGAAATGCAGTCGGTCGGGTTTGGATTAATCGATCAATTGATGGTTAAAGGCGCCTATTTGGTGTTAATATCAACTAATCCACTAGGGGTTTTACAAGGCGAACGGTTAATCCAGCAAGTTAATACAGTAGGCGATCATCAGTATCAAAGTCAAACCGATTGGGTTAATTTGGGTTATCTACCTGGCTCAACGGCTGGTATACAACAATTCATTCAATCACCCCGCAATACATTACCAGGGTCAACCTATGGACAAAATATCTGGGAATCGAATGAATTGAAGAATATCCGCCAAATTGGCGATTTTTCCTTAATCGTGGTGATAACTGAAAATGCCAGCCAATCCCGCACTTGGATAGAGCAGCTCAACGGAAAAATACCAGCAAACCAAATCGTTTATTTGGTCAGTGCGCAGGTTGAGCCAGTGATTCAAGCCTATTATGCAGCTCCTTCACCTCAAATAGGGGGGCTTGTGGCAGGAATTAACGGAGGTGCAACCTACGAGGCGCAAGCTGGCAGAAATGGTTTCGCCATAATGTTTTGGGATGCTTATGGATTGGTTGTTTCGGTGAGCATTATTGCGATTTTATTGGGGGTTTTGATCAATACATTTGGAAAACTTCGGCAATCCAGTTCAGAGAAAAGGGAGGGAAGATGAATCTGCCCACGGATTGGATTAATTTTGTGATGACTTTTGTCAGTGCAATTCTAACCCTGATCATTTTCAGCTATATTTTCGGTGATCATTTCCTTTACCGCATCACGATTGCTCTATTCATCGGTGTTACAGCTGGTTTTGGATGTTTAAGTGTGATACAGAGTATTCTGTATCCCAAGCTCATTCAGCCGGTTCTCCAGGATCCGACCCAAGGTGTGATCAAAATCATCGTTCCTTTATTATTAAGTTTGTTGCTGCTCTTTAAATTATCCCAGCGTTGGTCATTTATCGGTAATCCGAGTTTAGCTTTAATGGCAGGGGTTGGCGCTGCGACCGTTGTCGGCGGGGCGATCAAAGGGACTTTGTTCCCCCAAGTCCTTGCCAGCATTAATCAATTTGATCTACAAGCGATGAAACCCAGCGGCGTCAATCCGCTAGTTGGCATCGTTGAAGGGGGGATTATCTTGATTGGAACCATTACTACTTTAGCCCATTTTCATTTTGGCGCGCGCTCTTCCTCGGAAGGAAAAGCCCGGCGAGGAATTTGGATTGAAATGTTCAGCTGGATTGGACAATTGTTTATCGCTGTTGCTTTAGGTTGGATATTCTCGGGAGTTCTCCGGGCTGGCTATGTCGCTTTATTGGACAGAGTGCGCTTTATCATTCTTTTTATCCTCAATTTGTTGAGGGGGATTTAACTATGAGCTTATCCCTCGTCAAATCGGAATCTTTGTTAGCCATCGATGTTGGAACGGTTAATACCCGCGTATCTCTCTTTGATGTCGTAGATGCCCGTTATCGTTATCTGGGTAGCGGGATTGCGCCGACTACCATCAACGCGCCTTTTAATGACATTCGAGAAGGAATAAACCAAGCCATTGAAAATTTACAAACAATTACTGGCAGGATATTACTGGGAGATGATGCGCAAATCATTATTCCCGAGCAAGTAGATGGAAGTGGGGTTGACCTTGTTGCTGCGACGGTTTCTGCAAGTACACCGTTGAATATTATCGTGGCTGGATTGTTGGAAGATGTTTCTGTGGAAAGCGCGGTTCGCTTAGCCAATTCGATTCCTTCTGTCATTCAGAAGAAATTTGGTTTAAATGATCACTTATCTGCTGAAGAGCGTCTAAATTCTATCGTTCAATTACGGCCAGATTTAATTTTAGTTGCCGGTGGAACGGATCAAGGAGCAGAAAGCTCGGTTTTGAAAATGCTGGAGACGATTGGATTGGCGAGCTTTCTTTTGCCTGACGATCAGCGTCCGCTAATATTATTTATGGGAAATACGAAGTTACACGAAAAGATCAAGCAAATTCCCGTTATTGGACAGACAATCCGTTTTGCCCCGAACATCCGCCCAGCCTTAGACACGGAGCAAATGCAACCGGCTCGTGTAGAATTGATGGATGCCTTCCGTACGATTCAACAAGGCAAACTGCCCGGATTTTCCAATTTAATAGAATGGACAAAAGGGGCTACCATCCCTGCGTCTTTTGGTTGGGAGAGGGTCATTCGTTTGTTGAGTAAAGTGTATGATAGCCATAAAGGAGTTCTAGGGGCAGATATTGGGGTATCGGGGATATGTTTGGCAGCTGGTTTTGGTGGGGAAACTCAAGTTGCAGCATTTCCGCAATACGGATTAGGAAATCCAAATCAACATCAATTTGATGCCGATTTCATTGACGATATCCAAAAATGGCTGATGTTTGATTTTTCAGTGCCAGAGATTAAAAATTTGATTCAAACCCGCCGGATTTATCCCGCTAGCCTTCCGCTGACAGAGGCTGAATTAGATTTTGAATATGCTTATAGTACAGTCGCATTGCAGCATAGCATCCAGCAGTTTTTACAAAGTTTACATTCCATAACTCATATAGGTGAAAGCGAATGTCTCCCAGCCGTTGAGCCGATTATCATTTCTGGTTCGGTGCTCACCAATTCTTCTCATCTCGCGCGCAGCGCCATGACAATATTAAATGGGCTGCAACCTACCCGCATCACGACATTAATTTTAGATCAACATCATTTGGTCAAAGTATTAGGTGCAGCTGCAGCGGTTAATCCAGTCTTGGCGATTCAAGCAATGGATTTTGGCACGTTATTAAATTTGGCGTCGGTTATCGCACCGGTTGGACGTGCCAAGGCTGGCACAGTCATCTTGAAAGCGAAAATTAATTATGAGGATGGCAGAGAGCAAAAGCTGGATGTCCGTTATGGCCAATTTATTTGCCTGCCATTACCAATTGGACAATCTATGCAAATGCAGCTGCAACCATTACATAAGTTCGATATCGGCATGGGGGGAGAAGGGGTTGGGGGAAAAGTCCGTTTGAATGGAAGCGCTTTAGGTGTCATCATCGATGCGCGTGGACGACCGCTTCGATTACCTCAAGACAGGGAAAAAAGGCGTGAACTCCATAAGCGCTGGATGTTGGCTTTAGAAAAACGATAATGGCATCAATCTTGCACTGATTTAGAGACGATGATGAATGTTCAAGTTACCCACTTTCAAACCCTTGTAACCATTCGCCGCGAGCGCTTCTTGCCTCAAAATGGCAACGTTTTAGTGCGTAAAGGGCAAAGGGTTTCCGCGGATGAAATCCTTGCGGTTTGCGAAAATCCTCCGCGATATGTATGGTTAGATTACGCCCGTGGATTAGGATTACCTGCCAAAAAGGCGGATGAATTGTTACAAGTAAAAGCGGGACAGAATGTAGATGAAAAAGACATTTTAGCCGGACCGTTTGGGTGGGCGAAAAGGGTTGTTCGATCCCCCCAGAAAGGGCAAGTTGTTTTAGCTGGGGAGGGCCAATTATTATTGAAAGTGGAAACGCCCGGTATGGAATTAAAAGCCGGTTTTGAGGCAACTGTTGTAGATTTAATTGCCGGAAGAGGGGTGATTTTAGAAACTTGCGCTGCATTGTTGCAAGGCATTTGGGGGAATGGAAAAGCGGCTAATGGTGTCTTAATGAACCCATATCATGCTGCCGAGCAGGAATTAACGGTTGAACATTTGACGATGGATTTACAAGAGGCGATCCTCGTTGGAGGATGGGTTTCTAACCCCCAAACCTTGAAATCGGCCGTGGAGTTAGCCGTGCGTGGTTTAATATTGGGCGGTATCGAGGCACAGCTGCTTGACCTAGCTAAAGAAATGCCCTATCCAATTTTAGTGTTAGACGGTTTTGGTCCCATTCCAATGAATAGCCTTGCGTACCGAATATTGAGTGAAAATGAAAGAAAGTTTATTTCAGTAAACGCTTGGGAATGGGAGCGGATTAAAGGAATTCGGCCAGAGGCGATCATTGTGATCCCTGAGGAGGAAAACGCAGAAGCGAGCCGAGAGATAGTAGAACTCAGTGTTGGGCAAACCGTAAGGGTTTGCCGTTCTCCATACACTGCTAGAATTGGGCGATTGGAACGGATCAATCCAGGCAAAACCATTCTGGGGAATGGATTATCCGTTAATGCTGGCGAAGTAATATTAGATGATGGGGAGAAAGTAATCACCCCTTTAGAGAATCTAGAAGTGATACTTTAATCAAGGAACACTTAAATCAATTATCCCTCAAAAGGAGGAGAAGATCATGGCTTTTGAAGATTTAGACCTAAATGAAGATTTGGATGCAGCACCACCACCGGAAGGGCGTTCCAATCGAACCTTTATCATTATTGCTTTGGGATTGATCTTTTTTGCATTGGTTGTGGTGGCTTGTTTAGCCGCCTACGCTCTCTACTATGTGCCAAGACAACGTCAGGCTCAGGCGAATCAAGTGGCAACCGTAAATGCACAGAACACCGAAGTGGCAGCCAGCATTCTCGCTACAAATGTCGCAAAATCCTTTACTGCCACCCCGCAAGCCTCACCTACCAACACCGCCGTGGTTGTTGTGGAAGCTACCGATACACCAGTTGTGGTCATCCCAACCAATACATTAGTACCAACCGGAGACCCCCGCACTGCCACAGTGGCAGCCTTGTTCACCCAAGCTGCCCAGGCGCAACAGACCTTGATTCCTACTACAACTACTACCGCATTGCCGACCACCGGTTTTGCTGATGAAGTGGGTGTTCCTGGATTGATTGGTATGGCGGTCTTGCTATTGCTGGTAATCTTTTTCGCTCGTCGATTGCGGACAGCCGGCTAATTTTATGAAATAGATTTTCTCATTCTAAAAATCGCTGGCAATTCAAAGATAAGGTATTAGCGAAAAGTACTCGCAGCCTGTGTTTGGTTTGGAAATATCATTGCCAAATTGACAATACTACGAAGCGCTGGTCTACATGTTCAAAGTGGAGATCAAGCGCTTCGTTTCAATTTATTGGAGAATTTCAATACTCTAATCTGATATAGAACCTTCCGTGTAGCCCTTTTATTTCTATGAAGAGCTATTCGCAATATTTTCCCCAAATTCGATTAAGGCATCCATAATCTCGGGTGAACGCCCTTCGGCATAAACCCGCAGCACTGGTTCTGTACCAGAGGGTCGAATCAGCAACCAGGAGTCATCTTGTAATATATATTTCACCCCATCGATAGAACGAATATCGCTCACTTGAATACCGCCGATGTGGCTGGGTGCTTTCTCTAGTAACTTCTTAGTCATGTGCTCTTTTGAGATAGGATGATTTAACCGTAAATCTACACGGTGATAATGGGATGGTCCTACTTCTTTTAGCAAACGTTCAACCAGTTCTGCAAGGGAAGATTGAGCTGAGGCAACGATTTCAATCAATAATAAACCCATTAAGATTCCATCACCCTCGGGGATATGACCTTGTATGGACATTCCACCTGATTCTTCTCCCCCAATCAATACTTTTTCTTTTAACATATATTCAGCGATATGATTGAAACCAACCGGTGTCTCATAAACTGGCAGGTTATATTTATCTGCCAAGCGATCAATCATACGCGTCGTCGATACCGTGCGGACAATTGGTCCCCGCCAGCCACGTTTTTCCACGAGATGTTTCAAAGCCAGTGCCATAATTTTATGGGGGTCAATAAAATGTCCTTCTTCATCCATAGCCCCGATACGATCGGCATCGCCATCGGTTGCCAAACCAAAATTCCCCATGTGGGTGCTAATCGCACCAGCAAGCGCTCCTAAGTGTTTCCGAATCGGTTCGGGGTGGATACCGCCAAAACCCGGATTCATTTCACCACGAATTTCTTGTACTTCGCATCCACTTCCTTGCAGGAAACCTTTAATAACACCTCTTCCGCTTCCGTACATGGAATCAACGACTACTCTTTGAGGATTCTCCGCAATGGCATCGAAATCAATCAAGGTGCGTAGATGATCTCCGTATGCTGGGATGGGGTTGAAGCGTTGGATTAAACCGGCTTGTCGAGCTTGTTCAAAATCCATTAAATTTGGTCCCCGTGCGCGTTCTTCGTTGTCGTTGAGATAGATTTCAACCTTGCGACATTGCTCACTCGTGGCTGAACCGCCATAATGGGCTTTAAGTTTCACCCCATTGTAGCGTGGGGCATTGTGGGAGGCGGTGATCATCACACCCGCAGCGGCGCCAAGATGGCGTACTGCGTAGGAAATGGCTGGAGTGGGTGCATCGGATTGCGCTAAATAAACGGTATAACCATTGGCGGCTAGTACTCGGGCTACGTCGGTTGCGTAGCGATCGGATAAAAAACGGGTGTCAAAACCAATGACCATTTTTCGGTTATCGATCTTCTCGGAACTTTCATAACCGTTCGTCCATGAATCGGATGCGACCGCATCCGCAATTGCTTGAGCGACGTTGCGGAGATTGTGGAATGTAAACGTATCGGAAATAACAGCTCGCCAGCCATCTGTTCCAAAGTGTATTGTCATGTTTTACTCCTCGTCAATTAGGATCGTTTGACGAATTTCTTTTGGCAAAGAGAGTGAATTGCATTTTGCCTCATTCGAGGATCCCGGTAATTTTTTGAGAATCAACCCAAACCATTCTATCACTGACTACCTTTTTTGAGGATGGATTGGAGATGTATAGAAACAAGGTTATTCTGGCTTTTTTCTTGCAACACAATCTGGGTCAGTAATAAACGTGCTAGAATCCAACTATGAATACCTATGCCCCGAATGAACCACTCGCTTTATTGAAACAATTGCCCGTTTTTCAAGGGTTAGATCTAAACCAATTAGCGGAAGCGGAAGGCTATTTTCAAAAAGTACCTGTTGTGGCAGGGCAGGTAATCGTTGAGGAGGGTAGCCCTGGGGATTATTTTTATATTGTATTTGAGGGGCGGTTTCAGGTAAGTCAGGATCAACGGTATATCACTACCTTGATGCGAGGGGATTATTTTGGAGAAGAAGCACTTTTATTTCACCAGCCACGATCTGCGACGATTATTGCAGCAGATAATGGAATCCTACTGCGCATAGATGGCGAAAAATTTTACACCCTGATCGAGAGGTATCCCCAACTACGGAAGAATTTTAGTATCACAGCGGAAAGCCGTAGACTGGCAAGGAAAGCGGAGTTTGATTTTTTAGGGAAAGATGAGGTGATCTATCTCATCACTCGGAAACATGAAATATTCCTTTATTTATCATTAATCCCACCCATTGTTATGAGTTTGAGCGGGATTCCGCTGGCTATAATCGGGGCATTATCCACGAAATTAATCTGGCAACTTGTGTTGTTATTCTGCGCAGCCCTTTTCCTGGGAGGCGGGGTTGTATGGGGAATCTGGAATCAAGTAAATTGGGGAAATGATTATTATATATTGACAAATCAGAGGGTAATCTGGCTGGAAAACGTGATTGGTTTCTATTCCAGCCGACGTGAGACTCCATTGACAGCGATTTTAGCGGTGAATGTATTATCGAGTGCCTGGGGGAGGATGCTGCATTATGGGAGCGTGGATGTCCGCACTTACACCGGCTCGATCCTGATGCGGAATATGGCTAATCCCGATATTTTTGAAGCCTTTTTACGTGGGCATCGCGAAAGGGCTTATAACCGTAACCGTGAGCTTGAAATACAAAAGATGGAAGAAACTTTAACCACTCGCTTCAAAATGGACGAACAAGGTTTGGTTCCAACAAAGCCAACGCCGCCATTAAAATCTACAGTTGAACCCCCAAAACCATCTTCACCTACTTTCAGTGACTTCCTAGATACATTTTTCAAAATGCGTTATGAACAAAATGGTGTAATCACTTACCGAAAACATTGGTTTGTATTAATCCGCAAAACCTGGGCACCCATGCTTGGCTTCTTTATCCTTCTTGGTTTCACTGCATATTTAATATATGCCTATCAGGTTTTACAGGAACAATGGTTTTTCAATGGGATTATCTGGAGTGGAATAATCTTGCTCTTACTCGGAGCAGATTTATTCTGGTGGGGATATAACTATTTAGATTGGAGCAATGATATTTATCGGATCACGCCAGAGCAAATCCTTGATATTGAAAAGAAACCACTCGGAAAGGAAGAGAAGAAAACTGCTTCGCTTGATTCGATATTAAGCGTTGAGCATGAACGCAAAGGATTAATCCAATTAATATTTAACTATGGTAGTGTGACAATCAATGTTGGGCAGACCCAATTCGTTTTCCATGGGGTTGCCTATCCGGATCAAGTACATCAAGATATCAGTGCCTTTATGGAAGCCCGCTTGCGCAAGAAACAAGAACAAGAATTCGAACGCGAGCGGGAGCGCATGGCAGATTGGCTTTCTGTTTATCGGAAACAGGAGCGGCATAGATAAAATAAAACCATAAAGTGGAAAGTATATTTCATGATTATATTGAGAGGAGGGTTTTACATCGGTTGGGAATGAAAACATTTCGAAATTTTTTAACAACTTCTCCATCCTTCTGGTGAATAAAGTTAAGGTAAAATAAGGTATTCTTATTGGTTTAGAAAAGTGAGTTGCGAATATGGCTGTACGAGAAATCATAACCCATCCGAATGATATATTGCGCCGCAAAGCCCATAAAGTGAGTGATTTTGGAAAAGATTTCCAAACACTCATTGACGATATGGTTGAGACGATGCGAGCCGAGCCAGGTGTTGGATTAGCTGCACCCCAAGTAGCTGTTTCCTTACGATTGATTGTTGTGGAGTTTGGGGATGAAGATGATGAAACCGTTCCTCCAAAATTATACATTGTAGCCAATCCTGAAATCACCCGTTCTGCGGAGGAGATGGTAAAAGGCGTGGAAGGCTGCCTTTCCATTCCTGGATTTGCAGGAGAGGTAAACCGTTCGGTGGAGATCGTGGTACGCGGCCAAAACCGTCATGGCAAACCCATACGCATCAAAGCGAAAGGATGGTTGGCGCGCATTTTCCAACACGAGATCGATCATCTCAATGGGGTTTTGTTCATTGACCGAGCGGAAAAAGTTTGGAAGATTGAGGACGAAGAAATTGCGAAAGTACCTGCTGCGGACTAAGCGAGGGGAACGAGCGAATTAATGTGGTTAAAGCACCTCTCCTTGACTAATTTCCGCAATTATGCCCGTTTGGATAGTGATGTTCCAAACGGTTTGTTGTTAATTGCTGGCGACAATGGGCAAGGTAAAACCAGTCTTATCGAAGCGATTTATTTTCTTTCTGCTTTCGAATCTTTTCATGCTGAAAATGATCGTCAACTAATTCATTTTATTGCCTCCCGTGATCCTCTCGCGGTAGGACGAATTGTAGCTGATTTTGAATCTAACCAACATAGCCACCGCTTAGAAGTACGGATTATCCAAGAAAAGGACAATGGAAACGGTAATGGTCGTTTACGCAAAGAAGTGATTTATGATGGTGTAAAACAAAAGCTTTCTGAAGTGGTGGGGAAATTCAAGGCAGTGATCTTTTTACCTCAATCGCTGCAAATTATTGAAGGATCTCCTGAGGAACGCCGCCGTTTTATCAATCTTGCTTTAAGTCAAGTTTTGCCTCATTATCCTGCGATTTTATCAGAATATACCCGCGCACTCAATCAGCGTAATGCATTATTGAAACAGTTGAACGAGCGCGGCGGGGACGTAAACGAATTGAATTACTGGGATAGTGAGATTAGTCAACTTGGGGCACGCCTTATCCACGCACGCATTCATGCATTGATGGAATTAGAAGAATTAGCTTTTCCCTTATATCACCAACTGACCCATGAGAAAGAAGTCCTCCGCGTGGTTTATCAACCTTCTTATGACCCGTTGGAAAAACCAGCTGGTCAATATACGTTACCCGTGGAAATCCAGGCTGATCGGCGGGGGCTCACTCCAGAACAAATACAAGCAGGATTTCATATTCAACTCAATAAATTGCGTCTCGAAGAAATTAAACGCGGGGTAACTACCATCGGACCACATCGAGATGAAATCCGCTTTCTCAGTAACGGAATTGATTTAGGGATTTACGGATCTCGTGGGCAGGTTCGCACGGGGATTTTAGCGATTAAGTTTGCTGAGATGAATTGGATAAAAAAGAAGAGCGGACAGTGGCCGGTATTTTTATTGGATGAGGTATTAGCTGAATTAGATGATCAACATCGCCAGGATCTCTTAAGCAAATTAAATGAGTTTGAACAAGCGATATTGACAACTACCGATGTGAACTTGTTTAACCCGCAATTTCTCCAAAAAGTGCTGATCTGGCAGGTGAAAGCTGGGCAAATATTTCCCATAAAGGCAATGCAATGATGTTGATGGGTTATGTTTACCAGATAAATATTTCTGAAGGTGGTGTCCCGAAATACCCGATTAACTCTGCCCTCATAACGCAGCTTGGCATTCAAGGGGATTCTCATCATGATGGACAACATCATGGTGGAGTAGAGCGTGCGCTATGTGTCTATTCCTTAGAAAGAATTCAAGCATTACAAAATGAAGGGCATCCCATATTTCCCGGATCTGTAGGCGAGAATTTAACCATAAGTGGAATTGAATGGGAGCATTTAGAAACAGGCACTTTACTTCGATTCCCATCTGGGGTTGAACTAGAGCTAACCCGCCCGACAACGCCTTGCAAAACCATTCTGGATTCATTTTTGGCAGGGAACATTCAGCGGATTTCCCATAAACATAACCCCGGCTGGTCGCGTTGGTATGCCAGGGTCAACCGGGTAGGAGTAATCCATTGCGGTGATTCCGTAGAAGTAATTATTCCTAAATTAGATTAGCGGTCGTTTCTCAGGGATTCCTGGTCGACGGGGATAACCTTCTGGAGTGCAGGCAATTTTATCTACCAGCACCAAATAACGATCTTCGGATATTTTTGGCAGATGGATGGGGATAAGTTTGCGCAGGCGGCCACCCAGAATTTGGCAAGCATGTTCTGCCTGGTGGGCTTCAAGGGGAGCATTTTCCCCTTTCATGGCTAATGCGCTACCTCCCACCTTAACTAACGGTAGAAGATATTCCATCAATGTAGGCATGCTGGCAACGGCACGGGCGATCGCCCAATCATATCCTTGCCGATGTTCGGCTTGGTGGGCGACCTTTTCAACCCTGTCTGCGATTACCGTTACACCCTTTAAATTCAATTCAGCAATTACGGCTCGACAAAATGAAGCTTTTTTCTCCACAGATTCAATTAAAGTGAGTTCCATCCCAGGGTTGATGATCTTGAGCGGGATTCCAGGAAACCCTGCACCGGTGCCAACGTCTACAACCCGATTGATGACGGTATCCCGCATCGCCAGCATACATGTGAGCGAATCTAAAAAATGCTTGATTGCGATCATCTCAGGGTCGCGGATCGCGGTCAAATTGGTATGCTTACTCCAGCTTAGCAACAATTCCTCGTATTGTTGAAAAGCGCTGATTTGCTTGGCAGTAAGCTGGATTCCTAAAATCTGGTACGCAAATTGCACGAATGGTTGCATGCTCTGATTATAATCGTTGGAGGATGTTTACTATGCTAAATTCCTTGCATTTATTTCGTAAACAGCAGTGGGTCAATGTTTTGGGATTATTGCTATGGATTCACCAGCCATTTGTGGCAGTGATGCTGCCAACCCATGCCACCATAAAGGGAATCAAAGGATATCCTCAAACATCTTCACTTTCTTGTGAATCGCGGTCAGCGGTGGATTGGGCGGCATTTTTCGGGGTGAAAATAAAAGAGAAAAAATTTCTAGGATCTTTGCCACGTTCAGATAACCCGGAAGAGGGTTTTGTAGGGAACAGCAATGATGCTTGGGGTGCTATTCCTCCCGCTTCGTATGGCGTCCATGCTGCACCGGTGGCAGACTTATTAAATCATTTTGGGGTTCCTGCTCAAGCTCGGAAAGGGATGAGCTGGAGAGAATTACGCAAAGAAATTGCCAATGGAAGGCCTGTTATCGTTTGGGTGATTGGACAAATGAACAACGGCAGTCCAATTTTATACCATACCAAATCGGGGAAAAACGTAATTGTTGCCCATTATGAACACACGATGATTTTGGTGGGATATGATCGAACGTCAGTAGAGGCAATCGATGCCTTTTCTGGTCAACGCCGTACATATCCATTGAAAAATTTTCTTGCTTCTTGGAGTGTGTTAGGAAATATGGCGATTGTGTATCAAAAGTAGAGGAGATTGATTGCACCATGTTCGATATATGCGGGTGAGCTCCGCCTGAATTATTGTTCAACGAATTTGCTCACGGCGAAACCCTTGCCAATAGTGCAAAACAGCTAGTTTTTTCTTGAAGAGCGATTTTCCAACTGGGGGAAATGGGATATAACCTTTTGACATTGCGATTAGTGTGATTTCCAACCATCTCTCCTGGTTCTCCTTGTTTCCTTGTTCTCTTGCGCTTTGATGGATACGGTGCAATATGTATTGCAGAATCAGACATATTTACATGCTGGCTGGAATTATTTACGCGAAATTAACGCCAGTACATTCAAGAAATGGATTTCTTGACGATAACGAAATATAGAAAATAATGCGGAAAAAATAAAGGAGAAGTAATTCACACAAAGGAGGCAGTTATAAGGCAAAATCACAGGATCCAATAGATGCAGTAAATTGAAATTGGCAATATACCAAAATGATGTCACGAAATCCGACGGAGGCAAAACTCTACTCGGAGAAAAAGTCAAAACCAATCAAACCAATGCGGGGGAAGGAGCCCCCGTAAAATCTAAAAAACATGGAGGTTTAAAATGGCTAGTGTAGATGTCACCCGTGTAGCGGGAAATATTGGGGCGTTGAATGCCCTCAACTCATTACAAGCGATCAACCAGCAACTGGCAATTCACCAGACCCGTTTAGCAAGTGGCAAGCGTCTGAACGAGGCTGCCGATGATCCAGCTGGTATGTCAATCGCAACCACATTCGATGTCCGCCGTCAAGGATTGCAGACTGCCCTGAACGGCATTGGCGATGCCAAGAACTTGATGGCAACGATGGAAGGTGGTCTAAAGAAAATCCAGGATATCCTGGTGAAGATGCGCAACAAAGCGATGGAAGCGCAAGGAGACACGATTGGAGCTAATGAACGAGCAGCCATCAAAGCACAACTGGTAGCATTCCGAGACGAAATTAATGACATTGTCAAGCAAACTCAGTGGAACAATAATTATCTCTTGGCCGATAAGACTGCTGGTTCTGGATCAACTGCTTCCTTAAGCTTCTTAACTGGTGCCGAAACAACCGGTGGTGTGAGCACTTTTGATTTCCAGGCTGGTGTAAAAATTGCTGCCAATCAAGGTTTCACCGCTGATACCTCTTCATTAAGTGCAGCTGGTCTCGGTTTAGCCGATAGCAATCTGCTTGTTGACACAACTACCAATGCTCAATCAACGATGGGTAAAATTGAAGATGCCCTCAATGTGGTCAAGGAAGCAGTCAGCCAAGTAGGTAGCTTTACTGCCCGGCTCAATTTCAAAGAAGAAGCCTTGAACGTTCAATATACCAACACCGAAGCAGCGTATAACCGCATCATGAACGCCAATATGGCACAAGAACAAGTGGAGGCAAGCAAGTTCCTGATCTTGCAGCAAACAGCAACTGCCATGCTAGCCCAAGCCAATGCTGCACCACAGTTCTTGCTCTCCCTCTTTCGGTAAGTTAGGTTTGTTGATTTATATGCTGGCGACAGGCTAGGGCTTCGGGAGCCACCGTAGTGTGGCTCCCGTGAAACCGTAAAAAAGGATGACAAATGACGACTGTAAACCGATTGGACAGCTATTTCACCAATTTGATCAACGATCTTATGACATTGGAAAGTCAGCCGTTGACTCGATTAAAGAGTCAGCGCGATCAGGTCAATTTGCAATCCAGCGCCTATCGGGATGTGAAATCTAAATTATCTGATTTACAAGATGCGGTGTATGCTTTGCGCAGTGTCAGTTATAGTTCGGCGTTATCCAGCAGTCGTTCGGTAACCATCAGTGATGTGGCGAATGGGTATACGGTTTTAACTGCCAGCGCCAGCAGTAGCGCAATTGTGGGGGATTATCAGATTAGTAATATCGCTTTGGCGAAAGCCCATCGTGTCCGATCGGATCAAGTAATCTATTTGGATCAACCTTTAGGATTGACGAGCGGCAGCGGGTATCTCGTAATCGGAGGTGCAGATACCCGTTCGGCAAGTTTGGTGGCAGGTATCTCGAACACGGTTGATAATTTCTCTACCTCAACGGTGGATAGCGGTAAGACAGAGTTGGGAAAAGGAGATTATTCTATCGAAGTGCGCAATGATGAGACCAACGGCTGGCAGTTCCGCTTGCTTGATTCGAATGGGAAAGCTGTGACTATTCGAAAAGGAGAAAGTACAACCGAAACGACTAATTCCTGGCAAAGCATCCCTGTTGGCGGTGGGCAATTTGATACCGGGCGTGGATTGGTGATCCAATTTGGTGCGGATGCCAACCAATACCAAAGCGGTACTCTAGCAGCAGGAAATGCTGCAAAAGTAAGTTATCTCTCTCAAGGAGCTCACATCACCATTGCCGAAAGCGATTCTTTAGCAGATATCGTTTCGAAAATAAACAATGCAACATATGCCGAAGGGGATGGCGTGGTTGCCAGCATTGTCGATCGCCAATTGGTGTTGTCGTCAGCTAGTACTGGGACAAGTCATATCCTCAATGCAAGTAATCTCATTGACAATGGAGTTGGTGGGACAAGCGGTGTTTTGCATGATTTGGGGATTTTGGCAAGCGGCAGTACGGATTTTAAGTATAGCGCGGTACAGGAAGCGTCCAACGCCTCTTTTATTGTAAATGGGATATCGGTTGAAAGAAGCAGTAACACCGGTCTCACGGACGTCATTCGTGGTGTTACGATTAATCTGGCTGCAGACGCGCAAGGAAAAAGCGCCACGATTTCCGTTAAACAAGATGTCAGTTCGGCAAAAGCAGCCATTCAAAACTTTCTGGATAAATTTAATGCGGTTGTCTCGTATCTTGAACAAAAGACCGCAGTAACCAGCACCAATGATGGAACAAAGACCACGTATACGCGCGCTACCCTGGCGGACGATACTGTATTCAGCGAATTGCGCATACAGCTGTTCTCGTTGTTTATGCAAAATGTATCCAACACGAGTTCTTATCAATCTTTAAGGGATGTTGGATTAACGATAAACGATTCATTACAAGCCAGCATTAGCGATAGCAGCAAACTAGATCAGGTGCTAAATTCAGATTTAAGCGGTGTTCAAACATTATTCGATGCAGTAATGGAGCAAATTGATACGAAGCTAGGCGGTTTTACCGGAGTTCGAAGTGGGTCCGATTATTTAGATGATGCCGTTTCTAATTTGGACAATCAGGTAAAAGACATCAATGATGATATTAGTAAAATGAACGATTATCTCACTCAGCGCCAACAATACTTGATAGACCAATATTCCGAGATACAAGCTCAACTTCAATTGCTCAGTTATACGCAACAGATGTGGTCGAGTATATATGGAACGGTTAATCAATTATATTAATCGATTTAGATTAATGAACCAGCAAACAAGGAAGTTTGCGGTTTAGAGTTGGAGGGAACCAATGGGCGATATGCTTTCCTCGCAAATTAATCAAGCTGCTAAAATCCTGCCGGTTTCGCAAGGAGCAGTTACTTATGCTCAAATAGAACAAACCAGTTTAGTGGATTTGAAAGCAAAAGAGGCTCAGAGTGCACAAATAAAAACGGATGAAGAGCCATTAAAAAAATTGAATGAAAAATTCGCAAAACCTTTGGGAGATGTCAGCTTGAAATTCAAAGTGGATGAAGATACACATGACGTTACGGTATTCATCGTGGACAATGCATCGAAAAAAGTGGTGCGTACTATTCCACCAGAAGAGATGGCGAAGATCAATGCCGGCGAATTACTGCAATTGTTTGCATAAAAATTTAGCTAAATTTAACGCTGTTGGGCTTTAGAAATCAAAAATAATGCCGAAATGAATAATATGAATGGTTGAAAATTTTTGCTGGAAAGGATAAGAAACGTGATCAAAGCTGCATACGGAACTCAACAATATCGAACTCAGGATGTTTTAGGAGCAACTCCATTACATCTTGTAGTCATGGCGTATGATGTCGCCATTGTCGCTTGCGAGAAAGGGGATTACGAACGGGCTACCAAGGCAATCAGTTTACTAAGAGATGCATTGAATTTCGATTATGCAGAGGTATCTGGTGGTTTGTTCCGTCTTTATCAATGGTGCTTGGACTGTATTCGCCAAGGTGATTATAAATCTGCCCTGCAGACACTCAAGGAGCTGCGCGATGCCTGGGCAACTGTTGAGAACCGCTATCGCCCTGTACCAACCAATGCATATTCACCCGCTGCGATAGTGGGACAATCCGCATAATGATGCGTTTGCTAAGACAGGCCCGGTTGCAGGGTCTGTCTTAGCTCTTTCCCATACGTTGTAACAAAAAAAGAATTTTCACGCATTTTTTACCCCGCCTTCATAAAGGTTTTACTGCTCAATTTAAATGCCTGTGCTAGGATTTAGTCAGTAATTCTAGTAATAGGAAGAAGGAAATCCAGATGAGCTTTTGGAATAGTCTTCGGATTGCCTCGTCGGCTTTAAGCGCACAACGATTACGCTTAGATATCATCTCTAATAATATTGCTAATGCAGAAACCACTCGAACTGCTGAAGGGGGACCTTATCAACGACAGGATGTGGTTTTTTCTCCTCAAGGAGCAAATCCGCTAACACCTGCTTTTCTCAATGTATTGCGCAGTTTTCGGGGCGGGAATGCGGGCATGCCAGCTCAGGGGGTTTCTGGTGTTCGGGTGAATGAGATTGTCACCGATAATACCCCTGGCCCTCGAGTATATGATCCTACTCACCCAGATGCCGATGCCGATGGCTATGTCAATTATCCGAATGTCAACCTGGTGGTGGAAATGACAAATATGCTTTCCGCAACTCGCTCTTACGAGGCTGGATTGGCTGTAGTAGATGCTTCAAAAAGGATGGCTCAAAAAGCATTAGAGATAGGACGATAGGGTAGGTTGAATAGCTAAAGGAGAGAAACGATGGATATAAATCGAATTGCTTCATCAACCATACAAAATACTCAGGTCAAATCAGCGCAAGGGAAAACGCAAAACACTCTAGAACAGGTTGGGCAGACCTTTCAAGAGGCGCTTGATAACCTGAGTAAAACTCAAGAAAACAGCGATGATTTGATCCAAAAATTGGCGCAAGGAGAAGATGTTGATTTACACACAGTGATGATTGCGGCAGAGCAGACAGATGTCAATTTCAGGGTGGCAGTCGCCATAAGGGATAAATTGGTCGATGCCTACCGTGAAATCATGCGCATGGCAGTGTAACTTAGGTGAATAGAGATAAACGATATGTTTCGATCTTTGCAACAACAATTTAGTCGATTTTGGAGTCAGCAGAGCGCTACCCAGCGTTTCGTTTTCATTGTATTGGTTATATTAGCCCTGGTTCTCATTCCTTTGTTTGTTGTTTGGGCAACCACACCTACTTATGAAGTGGCTTTTTCGGGTTTGAGCGAAGCAGATGCGGGACAAATTGTTGAACAATTGAATTCAGATAACATTCCTTATAAATTACGGGGAAGTGGAACGATCTTAGTTCCGTCCAATCAGGTATATGAGGTTCGTCTGAAGATGGCTCGTCAAGGGCTTCCACAAGGGGGTACTGTTGGATTTGAGATTTTCAATGGAAATACCTTAGGGATGACAGAGTTTTCCCAGCGGGTGAACTATCAACAGGCTATTGAAGGTGAGCTAGAGCGCACAATTGGCAGCCTGAGTGCGGTGCAGGCAGTGCGAGTGCATATCGTGATTCCAGAAAAAACATTACTTTCCAGCGAACAATCACCCACAACCGCATCGGTAACAATCATGGAAAAACCAGGGATGTCGCTAGACAGTGCTCAAGTGCGTGCCATTACCCATTTGGTAGCTAGCAGTGTGGAAGGTTTAAAGCCAGAAAATGTTGTGGTTGTGGATGTAAATGGGAATATGTTAGCTTCTGGAGAAGGATCCGATCAAAACAATCTGACCGCTCAAACAGATACCCGCCGAGCCGCAGAACTAGCCGCAGCTGACCAGATAAAGAAAAAGGTGCAAGATATCCTTGACAAAGCCTTAGGCCCAAATAAATCCGTTGTTCAAGCAAACGTGACATTGGATTGGACACAGCGAGAAACCTCTCGTCAGAGTTATGATCCTCAACAAAGTGTTGTGCGGAGTGCTCAGGATGTAAAAGAGGTTTATACAACCACGAATGGATCAATTGAAGGTATTCCTGGTGCAACAACCAATTTACCTCCAGCAGGAAGTAGTTCTTTATCCGCTAATAACGGAATTGCCTATACAAGAACTGAATCGACACTGAATTATGAAGTAACCCAAGTCCAGACTCATGAAATTCAATCCCCTGGGGATATCCAACGCATTTCTCTCTCGGTTCTCGTAGATGGAATTACCGATACCCAACAATTGCAAACATTACAATCCGTGATAGCAGCAGCGGCTGGAATTGATACGAACCGAGGAGATAATCTGGCAGTGCAATCTTTGGCTTTTGACCGATCTTATTATCAAAGCCAGGTGGCTGAAATCCAAAAAGCCGAGAAACAGAGCATGATTTACCGTTATGCGGAGATCGGAGGGGCAGTATTAATTTTCGCCCTATTATTGTGGTACGTCATGCGGGTATTAAAGAATTTGAAGTTAACCTCCTCGGCAGCTTGGACTCCGATCATGAGACCGGTATCAGAAATGGCTCTGCCAATGCCAGGTACTACGACAGGGTACACAGCCGGACTCAACCAACCAGCACCTAATTTATTACAAAATCATGTTGAAACCTCCACAGCAGGCTCAGAATCACTCAATCAATTGACACAAGCAATTGAAAACAAAAAGAAAATCCCGAAAATTGAGCTACCAACTATTTCTCCAGAATTTGAGCAACTGCAAAAAACATTGGATGATTTGGTGGATAGTGATCCAACCAGTATCGCCGAAGCGATTCAATTGTGGTTAGCGGAGGATGAGAAGCGGCATGGCTGATATTCCGGAGAACTCTGGTTTATATAAAGCAGCAGTGTTATTGCTTTGCCTTGGTGTAGAGCGATCCTCTCAAATCTTACAATACCTGGGTGAAGCAGAGCTTGAGAAAGTCTTGGTGGCAGTAAGCGAAATCAAAACTATTTCTCAGGAAAAACGTGCAGAGATAATCGGTGAAGCCCTTGCGCTTTCCATGGCCAGCTCGAACATGATGCTAGGTGGTTTGGAATACTCACGGCAATTGCTATCGCGGGCAGTTGGCCCGCGCCGGGGAGCAGAGATATTAGAGCGCATCTCTGCCAGTTCACAACTTTCCTCCTTTGAGATACTAAAGAATGCAGATCCTGCCCAAGTGGCGAGTATGCTAGCAGAAGAACATCCTCAAACGATTGCGTTAGTACTCTCTTATCTGGAGGCGAAACTCGCAGCGGATATAATGTCGTATCTCCCTGCGGAATTACAAGTGGAAGTGACTCTTCGTTTGGCAAAGATGGACCGCGTATCTCCAAGTGTAGTAGATGTGATTGAACGCGGGTTGAAACATAAACTATCTGGCGTGATTAGCGTCGCGGGGTTTAGAGAAACGGGAGGAGTTTCCTTCCTTGTTAAAGTTTTGAACAATGTCGATCGGGGAGTGCAAAAAACAATCTTTGACGCTTTAGAGCCGCTTAGCCCATCCCTCGTTGAAGAAATCCGCGCTAGTATGTTCACTTTTGATGATTTGGTTAAATTGGATGATAAAAGCATCCAGCGTGTGTTACGGGATGTCAATAAACAAGATTTGGCATTGGCGCTCAAAGGTGCCCCAGAAAAAGTGCGCGAGTTGATCTATCGGAATCTCTCCGAAAGAGCGCGTGAATCGTTACGGGAAGAAGTGGAGATTCTAGGCCCGCAGCTTGCAAAAAATGTCTATGCTGCCCAACGCAGGATTGTGGATATCGTTCGGACATTGGAAGAATCGGAAGAGATTGTCATTGGTGGAGCAGGAGCGGAATATGCCATCATTTCCTGATGAAAAAAAGATAACTCGCAAGGTAAACGTACAAAATTGGCAGCCAATCGATTTCCACTCAGAGGTAACTGCTACAAATGAGCAGAAAGAAAAAGAGCTTTATCAAGCCGCAATTGATTTAAACAGCCAATTCACGGATATTATCGATTCAATTAAGGAAAAAACTGCTATAGATACCCTACCGACAAAAAAAGAAGCTGTGGGATTAAAAGAAGTAAGTAGTTACGAGACCTGGCAGCCAACGGATTTAGAGCCGTTCATTGGGGCAGCAGGATCACATAATGAGTCTGTGCTTGCCCATTATGCCCAAGGTCAGGCTGAGGCAATTTTACGTGAGGCTAAGCAAAAAGCAGAGGAGTTGATACGCCAGGCGGAGTTGGAAGCACAACGCATCCGAGAACAAGGTCAGCGCGATGCAGAGGAAACTTATCAAAAAGCACACCAAGATGGACTGGCTGCAGCGAATGCTGAAACCCAATCTATGCTGCTGACGGCTAAATCTATCTTAGAAGAGGTTCAAGCCTGGAAAGAAGCGATGTTTGAGCAAGGGGAAATGATGATGTTACGGTTGGTCATCGAAATCGCTCAGACCATGTTTGGTGATGGTTTGCCGCTTGATCCAGATACTCTTGGACAGACATTTTCGCGGGCGCTCAATCAAGCGAAGACTTTAGGAAATCTGCGGATCTTTGTGCATCCAGAGGATGCGGCTGTGTTGACCGCCCATTGGAATAAACTTCAGGGCGCCATTGGAGGACAACAAGTCGAATTGATACCCTCTGAGGTCATCAAACGTGGGGGTTGTTATATTGAGGGTCAATTTGGCAGTGTGGATGCCCGAGTCGAAACCCAATTTGAAACGATTAAAGAGTCATTATTAACCTCTTTAGAGAAATCGAAAGTGGGAGTTGTGGCATGATGTTAAATCCTACTTTACCGGATTTAACCCGCTATCACGCAGTGCTCAATCGGATTAACCCGCTTCGTGTATCCGGGAGGGTTGTTCAAGTAGTAGGATTAACCATCGAGGCAACTGGCTTAGATTGCCAAATTGGGGAGGTTTGTGAAATACAATCTGCGGATAATGGCACCCTGCTTACGGAAGTAGTTGGATTTCGAGAGCAAAGAACTCTTCTGATGCCATTAGGGGAAATGCAGGGGATTCAGCTAGGGAGTCCCATCTATCCAACCGGCACATCCTTCCGAACACCGGTGGGGCATCCCTTATTAGGCAGGGTATTAGATGGGTTAGGAAAGCCGATTGATGGTTTGGGTGATTTCGGTGATTTACAAACGGTGCAAACTTATAGCCCTGCTCCACATCCACTCACACGACGCTCGATTAGCGAACCTTTAGAGACCGGTATACGCGCTATTGATGGTTTGCTGACATGCGGAAAAGGGCAAAGAATTGGAATATTTTCGGGTAGTGGGGTAGGGAAGAGTACTTTGTTAGGTAGTATTGCCCGTAGTTCCCGTTCTGATGTCAGTGTAGTGGCATTGGTTGGGGAGCGGGGGCGTGAGGTGCAAGAGTTTATTGAACGAGATTTGGGTTTGGAAGGATTAAAACGTTCTGTGGTAGTAGTCTCCACTTCAGACCAACCAGCACTTATCCGCTTAAAAGCTGCTTGGGTGGCAACTACTATTGCAGAATATTTTCGAGATTGTGGCTTAGATGTGACTTTACTTATGGATTCGGTAACTCGTTTTGCGATGGCGCAGCGAGAAGTTGGCTTAGCGATTGGAGAACCACCGGCGAGCAAAGGATATACTCCTTCTGTATTCTCTCTCTTGCCAAAATTGCTCGAACGTGCAGGGACGAATGAAAAAGGATCCATCACTGGCTTTTATACAGTCTTAGTAGAGGGGGATGATTTTAATGAACCTATCTGCGATGCTGCTCGTTCTATTCTTGATGGGCACATTGTGCTCAGTCGAGACCTAGCAGCTCGTAATCAATACCCTGCGATAGACGTACTAAATAGCGTCAGCCGTGTGATGCCCAGTGTGACCCCTGTGGAACATCGCACTTATGCTAATCAGATTCGGAAGCTGCTTGCATCTTATGAGAAAGCCAGAGATTTAATCAACATTGGCGCTTACGTAAGTGGCTCAGATGCGGATATCGATGCTGCTATTGCAGCAATTCCGGCTATTTTAGACTTCCTGCAACAGAAGCCGGATGAATTTACTCCATTGGATACAACCCTTATTCAAATGCAGCGTATTTGCACAGGAGAATAAACGTTATGCCACCAAAATTTTCATTGCAACCCGTTTTAGATTACCGAGAAACCCGCGTAGAGATACTTGAGATTGAATTGGGGCGTTTATTGCAAGCTCAACAACGCGGTATCACATTCTTGGAGGCATTACAAAGCAGCCGTGACCGTATCCTGGATGAATTGGGAAAAAGACAAACCGGAGAGATTGACTTGTATTTAATCACTCGCTTACATTCTAATCTTGACACGGTTAATGAGCGCATCAATGAACAACAAGCACGTTTGAAAGAAATTAATCAACAGATTAAAGAAAAACAACAGGAAATCGTGTATGCCAAGCAAGATGCCGAAGCATTAGTAAAACTGAAGGATCATGAAATAGAGCGGTATAAAAAAGAAGAACAGAAGAGAGAAAATCGTCTACAGGATGACATCTACATTGCTAGAGCATACCATCATTCGAATGGAGTGGCATAATGGATGGTTCATTTTTCAATTCGCAATATCAAATGATCCTTTATAACCTCATCTTCGAATTGTTGGATAAGTATCTCGCTGAAGGTGAAGTCAATTCATCATCAGACCAATCCGTAAGTGTGAAAACCAGTACAACCGAACCCGGAAAGTTTGCCGATATTATCCAACAAGCTGCTGAGAAGTTCCAGGTTGATCCAAAGTTAATCGCGGCTGTAATTAAGGCGGAATCGAATTTTAACCCCCAGGCAAAGTCCCCTGCGGGTGCACTAGGGTTGATGCAATTAATGCCCGGAACTGCAGCGGGTTTAGGGGTTCAAAATCCTTTTGATCCAGTAGAAAACATCAATGGTGGAGTTAAATTACTCCATCGGTTATTAGAGAAATATAACCAGAGCATCCCTTTGGCATTAGCTGCATATAATGCGGGGTCTGGGGCGGTAGATCAATATGGTGGTATTCCACCGTACGCGGAGACCAAACTCTATGTTCAGCGTGTTTTGCAATATTACAAAGCGGGTTAGAGGAGGATAAAAGATGAGTGATCCTTTATTGTTCGATACAAGTATTCAGGCAATGAAGTCTGCATTGGATGGGTTATCTGCCCAGCAGGAAATTATTGGACAGAACATTGCCAATGTTGATACACCAGGATATCGTGCCCAAAAAGTGGATTTTCGCGCTGCCTTGCAGAGTGCGATGAATAAAACAGGGAAGGTTATGCTGAAAACGACCAACCCTGCCCATCTCCAAGGGGGAAAATCAAATGAAAGAATTCAGGTTTCTTTACGGGAAGGAGGTACATCAAGAGCTGATGGCAATAATGTAGATATCGATGTGGAGTTAAGTCAAATGACTGAGACAGTGATTCAGTATCAGGCATTGACGGAGTTAATCAGCAAGAAATTTGCTGGCTTAAAAACCATAATCGGGAGGTAACCCTTGAGAGAATTGTTGACTTTACCAAATCTAATGGAAGCGGCGGATAAACCGCCACCCAAAGAGACAGCTCAGCGTGCTGGGTTGAAAACAAATTCCACAGAACCGTTCCAGCATGTTTTCGCGCAGAGCAGAAAGATGGTTCAAAGACGGGAATTGAAACCGGGATCGAAAGTGTGTGCAGATGATACAGAGGAAACTGCACAATCTCCTCGCGTGGAGAATGCTCCTGCTCAAACTAACCCAGCGGCACAACCGGAACCGGTAACGGTACCGGTTAACAATCCGGTTAATAGTTCCATACAACCCAATAAGGGATCAGATGGAAAGGAAGGTGATAAAGACGAGAAAATTGCGATCGATAACAAAACATCAAACCAAAACCAAGATGGTGTTCTAATAATCTTAGCGGACGCAAAGATCATCCTCACAGATGGAGTCAATCCTGGTGTTAACGTAAAGGGAACGGAGGAAAATGATGACAAGCAGAATGCGCCTGCATCGCCATTGATAAATGTGAATGATAAGCAGGTTATTCAAGCGACGAACCATTCTGTTGATATCCCTGCACAAATGGTTGTTGAAATTGAAAACAAAGAAAAAGCATCAAGTAGTGAAGCCAAAAAGACACAAGGTTACTCATCCAACATGGGTACAAATTCTGTTGTAGCTACCTTTCAACTGGAAGAAAAGAATAGCGGAAAAATAAATTTAACGAGCATTCCCGAGGATGAGGCAAATCAAGATCAAAATATAGCAGGTTCTGTTGTGGCAACCCTTCAACCGGAGGAAAAGAATAGCGGAAAAATAAATTTAACGAGCATTCCCGAGGATAAGGCGAATCAACATCAAAATATAGCAGGAGCGAGTAAAGGGGGTAACCCACAGGAAAAATCAATAAATCCCCAAGGAGAGGTTGCTAAACCAGAAATCACATCGCAACCACAAAGTGCACAGTCTTCTCAAACCCCACTCCAAAATGGAGACTTTCATACGGCAGTTAATCCAAAATTGAATAACATTCCCGACGTAGTGACCAAAAATATCGAGCAAGGAAAATCGCCTGTGTTGCAGACTAACGGATCAGCTCCGTTTGAGGAATCAATAGCCGGAAAAGGCACCGGAAAAGCGAAAGAAGATGCCCCTCCTGATAACATTCAGGCGGGTATGCCACAACCGGTCCTCTCACAAAACAAAACCTCAGAGCCGGCCCGCTTGGCGGAAGCTCCCCGAAATGAGATAATCCAACAACTTTCTAAAGATTTAGAGAGTTTCGCTAAATCCGGACAGCAAAGTCTGCGGCTGCAACTCCATCCAGAATCATTAGGCAAGATTGATTTACATCTAACTTCGAACGAAGAAGGGGTTCGGATAGTTATGAATGCCGATCAAGCTGCCACAGGATTTATGTTGGAGCGCCATCTTGGGGAGTTGAAGGAAATGCTTGAACGAGCAGGGGTGAATCTGACTGGTTTATCGGTCAATTCGGGAAATGCTCAAACGCATAGCAATGAGAATTTTCAAAATTCTCCATTTCATTCCACAGGCTTTTCCTCAAAAATTAATCCTTTGAACCCAAATCAGGAGAAAAAAGGTGTTTCCACTCAATGGAAAATGGATCATGACTCTCGGGTGGATTACCGAATTTAGAAAGGAGAACAATAATGAATGTTTCCAGTATAACTTCAACCAATGCAGCCAATTCAACCGCAACGAATAATGCCGCTTCTGGCCTGAGTGGTTTGGATGCGAATGCGTTTATGATGATCTTGCTGGCTCAGTTACGCAATCAAAATCCATTAGAACCAATGGATGACAAAGAATTGATTGGTCAGATGACGCAGTTAAACTCGCTCGAAGAATTGAAAAAGATCAGTGCGGGTGTCGAAAAATTGATCCAACTTAATAATAAATAACTTATTTAGAGGAGAGTGTACATGACCGATTCTATTCGTATTACCAATAATAATCTCAATCCACAAAATCCTTCTGGGGTGAAAATCCAGAAAAGTTCTACCCAGATTGATTTCGCAGAAGCATTAACCAAAAAAACAGAAGAACAGGCGATCCGTTTCTCAAACCATGCTCAGAAACGTCTCCAAAGCCGTGCAATTCAATTGGGCGATGATGGTTTAGCCCGTTTGGCGCAGGCAGTAGAAAAGGCTGATAAGCGGGGCGGGAAAGAGTCATTGGTTTTGATGGACGATCTTGCGTTCATTGTGAACGTGAAAGAAAGGCTAGTGGTCACCGCGATCGACTCAAACGAACGCGGTGAAGGAGTATTTACGCAAATTGATAGTGTCGTGTTGGCAGATAAATAAATCACATTCAGGCTGGCCCTCTTGGAGGAAGCCTGAAAATATCTATTCAGGAGGCAAAAAATGTTACGATCGATGTTTTCAGCAATTAGTGCATTAAACCTACATCAGACCTATATGGATGTAGTGGCGAACAACCTGGCAAATGTCAATACTTATGGATATAAAGCCAGTCGGGTTACATTTCAGGATCAATTCTCTCAAACTTTGTGGAATGGTGCAGGTCCAACCGAGAATCTAGGCGGCATCAACCCTGCCCAAATTGGTTTAGGAGTGCGCTTGGGTGCCATATCACCGAATTTTACCCAAGGGATGTTGCAGAACACGAACCGCAACACCGATCTAGCGATACAAGGTGATGGTTTCTTCATATATAATAATGGGGTTACCAATTTGTACTCTCGCGATGGTTCTTTGGAGATAGACTCAGAAGGATATTTGGTGAATGGTTCGACAGGGGCACGTATACAAGGCTGGATGGCAAATGTAGTGAATAACATCGCAACGGTAGATACAGGAATGCCGATTAGTGCTCTGCAATTACCGTTAGGTGCAACCCTTGCCCAACAGACTCAAAATGCTAACTTGTTCGGAAATCTTGATTCCTCTCAAGCAGTGGGCTACAAATATCCGGTGACACTCGGCGTGTATGATTCTTTAGGAGATTTACATTCTGTTACCGTCGAATTTGAACTAGCGGATAAATCTACCAATACATGGAATTGGACCGCTTCTGGAACGGATGTCACTGGAAGTGGCACGGTTACTTTCGATCATGATGGTCAGTCACAGACGCCATCTGGGACCATCCATATTGCGGCTTCCAATAGTGGAGGTGCTGCAGATTTTGACGTAACGCTAGATATGTCCCGTTTAACTCAGCTCGCATCAAATACCGATCTTTCCATGACATATCAGGATGGGTTGGCTGCTGGTAGTTTTTCGTCCTTCTTTGTCACACCTCAAACTGGGGAAGTATACGGGGTTTATTCAAATGGTATGCAGCGATTGATCGGCCAGCTGGCGCTGGCGTCATTTGTCAATCCAAGCGGGTTAGAGCGCGTGGGCAATAATATGTTCATGGTTGGTTCTAACTCCGGAGATGCAGCAGTAGGTGCTGCCGGAACGGGAGCGCGTGGCACGCTCGCTGCTGGATATTTGGAAGGGTCGAATGTGGATTTGGGACAAGAATTTACCAATATGATCATTGCCCAACGTGGCTTTCAAGCTTCTTCACGCGTGATCACCACATCCGATGAAATGTTGCTGGAGTTGGTTAATTTGAAACGGTAAGCGGATGGCTGAGCTTGAGCTAGGGGTATGCCCAAAAGGTTAAAATAGTCTTGAAGGATAAGGTAAGCATGACAGAGATCTTCATCGTAGTTTCACTTGCCCGAAGAGACAACAACAATTTGGACAGCCTCTAGCTCAAACAGTAGAAAGATGACAGATATGAATGTTACAGGTCCGGCGCCGATATCTATTGTACAGCGGTATGACAATACGGACTTGGTTCTGCGTATGAATCAACGTATTGCGGCAGAAGTGTTGCAAGTCACCGGCGACCGGGTTGTGTTATCGGTAAATGGAGTTCAAATTGTTGCCCGAATGACCTCATCGGAACAAGCCGCCCAGTTAATCGAAAGGCGCACTGCGCAATTTGTGGTGCGAGATACCTCGTCAAATATTGTCACATTACAATTGCTACCACATGGTTCGAATGCAGAAAACCTTACCAGTCAACAAATCAATGCTCTTGTGAAGGCATTGCTACAACAAGCTGATTTACCTTTGACAAGTGCGAATATTATCCTGGCAAGAGCCCTATTAGAACATGGATTACCCGTTGAGGCATCATTGATCAATAAAATCAAACCAATGCTGGAGCAAATCGCGGGTTGGGGTGAGAAAGAGGCACAAATTGCGGCAGCTATGGTGGAAGAGGGATTGGTTTTGTCTCCCCAGCTTATTCAAACATTTATCCAAAAGCTTCCTGACTTAGGAGATGTATTATTTCAATTATTGAATGATCTTCGAAAATATCTCCATTCGAGCAATGAAAATAACACCCCTTTAGCTCAAGAAGTCCTCTCGTTTCTTCAGTCTTTTATTCTTAAATTATCCGACCCACAGCCAGATATGATTAACCAATTGCAATGGATTATTCGTGTTATTAATCATCCCCTCGAAAATGCACTGGCTGAATTATTGCGGAATCCCCAAGCGAAACTAAGTGATCAAATCGATCCAGGGTTTCTATCATTATTGACTTTCTACCACAAGCTTGTGACCGAATCAAATTCACCTAAAATTGCCCAAGATATAGAGCAGTTTATCGAAACACTCCGAGTTGAACAATATTTCAATTTGCAAAGTGATCCAAACAATCCTAAAGCGCAGTATTATCGATTAACCATCCCGATCCAATTGGAAAACAATAACACTTTGGGAAATATTGAAAACCGTCCGCAACAGGTTCATCTACGCATCGCTTATTTACCAGATCAAATCCCTTTACAGCTCGACGCCAAACATACCCGCTTTATGGTTCAGGTAGAAATGAATGAAGGGATCTTAGAAGTGGATGTTAGTTTAGCACAACAGAAGGTCGGTGTCCAAGTACGCGCCAACGATATCATATTGCTGGAGAAAGCAAAAGATGAAATAGCCACATTACAAGCGGGAATATCCGCCTTGGGATACCAAATTCAGAACGCAAATTGTGAACTTTGTGATTTAGAGCCAATTTCGTTGTTAGAAGAAAGAACCTCAAAAAATTGGGGTGAAGTTAGCTTGGGGGTTTAGTCATGGAAAATAAGCGATTTTTATTGAAGAATACTGGATATCTCGATCCGCAAAAAGTGCCCAAAGCAACTGCGCTTGGCTATGATCCAAATCATGATGAAGCGCCACGTGTGTTAGCAGCTGGGAAGGGTGTTATTGCAGAACAAATCATTGCCTTAGCAAAAGCCAATGGCATTCCGATTCGTGAAGATCCATTTTTAGCTGAGGCTTTGGCGGGTGTGAATTTAGGTGATCCGATACCCCCTGAATTATATGCGTTGGTTGCGGAAGTATTAGCTTATATCTATCGGATAAAGCAAAAACTTGAGTAAATTATGGAATAGGTTCGATTTCTGTGGTTATTTCAGAGGCGAGAAATTGACGCAGCTCTTCGAGTTTATCGGGTTTCTCTTCCTTTGCTAAATTCTCAGCAATTTGATTTTGTTCTTGGATGGCATCCCAAAGCTCTTTGCGATGAACAGCAATTTCACGGGGAGCAGTGATGCCAATTTTTACTCTTTCCCCTTCAAACCCTAAGATGGTAATTACAATTTGATCATCGATTATAAGGCTTTCGTTGAGTTTGCGAGTTAAGATGAGCACGATAATCGTCCTTTTAGCTGAGTAAATCAAAGAGGCTCATGGCTGAAATAGCCCTTTGCCCGACTTCTAAGACTGTTTGATAGACAGTCTGTTGGTGCTGCAGGTAAGAAATAGCCTCGGTCATATTGGTATCTTCTTTGGCAGATAACAGGCTCTTTAATTCGATTTGCGCTTTTTCTAAGCGGTCTTTGGCAAGCCGAACTTGTCTTTGGCGGGCACCATTGGTTGTCATAGATTCATTCACTTTCTGTAAGGCATTTTCCAGTGGGGCGATCGCTGACTGAATCTGAGCGGGGTCATTGGTGCGTAATGCATCCCTGGCTGCGATCATAGCTTTTAACAATGCTTCAAACGTATCTTTCCCATCAATGTTTAAGGGAATGGATACGCCTGGACTAAGGGTGCGAGTGATTGTTTCATTCACTCCCCCGTTATAAATTACATCGTCAAATTGGCCGTCGGAATTATTATCTACCAGGCTAAATGGCGGAGTTTGTGTTTTGAAACCGCTGAAAATATATTTGCCTTCATGGGTGCTATTTGCGACATTGACAGCTTGTTGAAGGATGATATCGATTTCTGTTGCTAAACTACTCCGTTGTTCATCTCCTACAGTGTCTGTGCCACCCTGACGGGCAAGGTTGATCGCCCGCGTTGCCAGTTGAACAGCTTGGTTGAGCGAGAAATCGGTAGTTGTCATCCAACTGTCGGTGTTGGCGATCGAATCCAGGTAGGCAGTGGATGTGGTTAAAGTGGAGCGAAGACTAAACACCGCGGCAACGCCACTGGGATTATCAGACGGGTTTTGAAATTCCTTACCTGAGGCCACTTTTTCCTGAAGTTTATAGAGCCGTTTCAGGTTTTCATCCATGTATTTGATGGCGTTTTCGGTTAATAACTGTTGAGTTATGCGCATCTTGCTCCTTTCATCCTAAAGGGTTGAGTCGGGTTATCGTCCTGCAACCCCCATACCATTAATGATTTTGTCTAACATCTCATCGATTACGGATACCATCCTGGTGGCAGCTTGAAATGCCCGCTGGTAGCGAATTAAATTCGCTGCTTCTTCATCCAAATTTACCCCCGAAACTGCTTCGCGAAGCTGATCCAAAGAATCTGCAACTGCTTGACGATCCTTGGTATAGGTCTCGGCATGAGAAATAGAAATTCCCAATTCAGCTACTTTGCGCGTGTAATATTGATTGATGGTTTCCTTACCAGCTGACATAACTGCTTGATCACGAATTAGGGCTATTTTCAGCGCCATATTCCCATCACCGGGTGAATTTGCCGTTTCTGCTGCTGCAATATTTTCGGGATGCCCATCAATATCGCTGGATAAACGAATATCCGCTGCGGAAGTGGCGCCAGGATCGAAGAAATTGAGGTTGGTAGTAGTTCCATCCGCAGCATAACCCTGTGTGTGGAGAGAATTTACGGTAGATACAAGATTAGCCGCAAGGTCATTGAGACCGTTGATGATATTTGGAATGATTTGATCACGAGCGGCAAACAAACCAGCAAGTTCACCGCGATTGATAGTGAGAGCTTGTCCGTCCGCTTCCCAATAAATGTTGGATAAATTGCTACTGGTTGCACTCAATTTGAACGTGGTTGCTCCGATCACCAATGCGTGACCGCCAATAGAGACCACTGCTTCGCCATTTTCTTGAATGCTTGCACTCGCCCCACTTATTTCGGATAACCGATTAATTAATTGGTCACGTTGATCAATGATATCGTTGGGTTGATTTCCGGCTGCTTTGACTGTGACGATTTCAACATTGAGGCGGGCTATTTGTGAAGCAACAGAATTAATTTCATCTACCCGCTCGAGAATGGTCAAATTCTGATCCTTTTGGATCTTGGTTAAAGAGTCGTACCGCCAGCGTATTGCTGTGGCAAGAGAGTCGGCGCGCTCTAATAAATCTGCCCGCAGGGACATATTGGTGGGATCATCACTCAACCCTTGCCAACCTGTCCAAAAATCATCTAACTTTGCTACCAGGCCATCTTCACTGGTTTCAGATAAGCTTGCCTCTACTTGTTTTAATACATTGGTTTGCATATCCCAATTTTTGCTTTCACCAAGAATTTTGCGGTAGCGGTCGTCAAAAAATTCCATATTATATTGCCGTATGCGATCAACGAGGACGCCGGTTCCGATTTGGCCAGGGACGACCTGCCCGCGCATAGATGGTACAGCATAGGGGATGCCCGGTGTCAGCACTGCTTCTTGCCGGCGATAACCTGGGGTGGATGCATTCGCAACGTTATGCTCGGTGGTTTGAATGGCGATCTGGTGGCTGAGAAGAGAACTTAAGGCGGTGTTTAGTCCTTGTAATAGGTTAGACATAATCCCCCCTATACCCTTTGATCTACATCCCAGACGGTATCCAGGTTTTTCCTGGAATGACTGCCTGGGTGATCGTACACGAGTGCGGGCTGCACACTGTCGAGGATAATGCTTTGGAGTGCATCGATGCGCTCTAACGCGATCATTGCTAAGGCGCGATTGCCATTGCTCATGATTTTTATTTCATCCGCTAGGGCGGATATGCCTTCGCGGAGATGATTGATTCGATTGCCAATATCGTTTGTGAGGCGCTGGGCTATCTCTGCAATCGAAGGAGAAGGGGTAGATATCCCAATTTCATTGCCCAGGTTTTGAACGATCATCCGTCTGCGATCCTCGATTTGACCTAATTCATCGAGCATTACTTCTTTTTGCTCCACAATTGATGATAATGTGTTCAAATCGTTTTTCGATATTGCAGACCTTTCATCTTTAGTAAGTTGGTGAATCGTTTGGCACGTGCGAAATTCCTGGACAAGCAAATCTTCCAATGTGTTCACCAGGGAATATAGATCATTCATCCGTCGTCATCCTTTCCAGAAACCCTTTTTAGGATCGAAGGCCCTTTAAGAAAATTGAAGCAAGTTGTTCTACCGGTATTTGATACAGTCCGTTTTGAATCTGTTCGCGTAATGCAGTCACTTTATCGGCGCGAGTCTGCGGCTGTTCCTCCAATTTAATGCGCGCTTTGGCGAGCATCTTAGCGCGTTCGGAGAGTGAAGCTTGATCCTTATTGGTTAATTTATCTGTTCGTTCATTTTCAGTCGTTTTCGCGTTTCGCTCAATAGCATTCATTCCCTCGGTTTGCTTTTGAACGATGCGATTGTTTTGCGAGTTTTCAACTTTCATTTCTTTGCTCCTTCTGCTGCCTAACAGGTTTTTTGATGACGAAGGGTGATCATTACCCTATCCTGTTATCGGCAAGAATCGCGAAAACTTAAATTCGACGCAACTGGATTGCTTGATCGAGCATTTGATCTGTTGCTTGAAAGGTGCGTAACGATAGATCAAACGAGCGCTGTAACAGGATCATTTGCGTCATTTCGTTGGCGATATTCACATTCGATTGCTCCAAAGTATGATTGCGAATTTCACCGAATCCTTCTGATTTTGGTGCACCCACTATTGCTGCCCCAGATGCTTCTGTTTCAACCCAAAGGTTATCACCATAACCTTGCAACCCGTTCGCATTCGGAAAACGGGTGATCTGGAGAGTGCCGGCTTGATTCCAGGTGCCGTTTTGCATAACCATTACAGTCCCGTCTGCTTCGATATTAATTTCTTCCGCATCATCAGGGATGGTGCCATCCCAGACAAGCGGGAAACCATTAGAGTTAACCAAGCGATGGTTCGCATCTAAATTGAATTCTCCATCCCGCGTATACGCCACCCGACCATCCGGTAAGGTAACACTAAAAAATCCTTCTCCATAAATAGCCAAATCTAATGGGCGTGAAGTTTGTTTAAACGCCCCTTGATCCATGAAATGCTGGGTGGTGCGTAACTGAACGCCATTATAAAGTCGTTGATTGAGCATTTCTTGAAAATTGGAACGACTGGTTTTAAATCCGGTTGTATTGATATTTGCCAGATTATGACTGACTAAATCAAGATCATTCATGCGCGCCATCATTCCGCAGCGACTGATATTTAGAATTTGATTGATATTTAGTCCCATAATTTCCTTCCCAATGATTATACAGAGCCTAATGTGCTAATTGTTTTGCCCAATAATTCATCTTGGGTTTGCACCATCTTTTGTGCAGCTTCATAAGCTCGGGTTACAGAGACCATTTGGGTCATCAGCTGAGCCGTGTTTGCGTTCGACATTTCTAAATAGCCTTGTGATACAGATCCATATACATCACTGGTTGGCCCTCCTTCTGCGGCAAACAGATTGGGCAAGTCTCGTGTCAACTCCTGAACAGGGTTCTCGAAGGAAGCCAGCCCGAGTTTTGCGATCGTTTGGCCATTCACCATAATCGTGCCATCTGGACTAACTACAATATCGCCATCGGGCAAATTGATCGGTTGACCACCATCGTCTAATACCTGATATCCATCTATCGTGACCAGGTTATTTTCAATATCGCGGACAAAACGGCCATCCCGAGTATATCGTTCACCATCTGGGGTTTGGATACGAAAGAATCCGGCTCCTTCAATTGCAAAATCAAGGCTTTGACCAGTGTGTCGTAATCCTCCTTGTTCAAAATCAGTGATATCAGGCGCAGTTTCAACTCCCAAGCCGAGATTTCCAATCCATTGCAGAGGAGAATCACTTAAGTTTGTATCGGTTGGAAAGATCACTTCACTTTGCTTGAAATCATCTAATGCGGTGAGAACTTGTTTGAAGCCAGGAGTGTCGACATTGGACACATTATGCGCTAGCAGACCTTGTCGATAAAGGTTAGCCAGCATTGCAGACGCTGCTGAATATAATCCTTTGATCATAGATAACTCTCCTTTCGAATGTTATCTTTTTTGGTATGTAATGTAATAATATTATTGACTTCCTCAAGGGTCATCCCCATTTGGCGGGCAATGTCTAGGTGGCTCATCCCGCCACTTGCCATTGCAATCACCATATGACTGCGCTCACCACTCTGTGGCGCGATGCCCGAAACAGCCGGGGTTGGAGATGATGAATGATTTTGGATCTTCGATAATAACGTTTTGAAATCATTTTGCTGTAACACCCCTCCTGCTGGAGCGGTGCTGTTGTTGGATTTGATTTCACGTGCATCGCTGGTGAGTGTTTTTAATTGTTCTACTAATGGTTTAAGTTGTTCGGCTTGGTTGGACTGCCCCTGAATCCGAGCAGTTTCCCGTGCAAGTTGAATTAATTTCAAAGTATCATCCAATAATACCGATGAAATGCGTGTCATAACTCCAACCCTCCAACAAATTTTGGCGTAGAACTTTCTGCATATCGGATTGTTTTATTTTTATTATTCTGATCGTGCTGGAGCGCAATTTCCGATTTTATTAATCCGCGGGCAATTCTCGACTTGAGCATCATGACAGCCTTTGAATGGATTTGACAAACGCGCGATTCGGAAACATCCAAAACCGCGCCTATTTCCTTGAAAGTCAATTTTTCGTAATAATACAAAGACAAGACCAGCTGTTCCCGCTGTGGCAAGCTTTGAATTGCTTGGATAAGGATTTCCTTGAGTTCTACTTCCTCTAAATAGTGATCTGGATTGTTGTTATCTTCATCAGCAATAAATTCATGGAGAGAAATTACATCATTGCCATCGGACGACACGACGGTGTCGAGAGAGACAATCTGATGATGGCTATCTAATAATGCCTGTCGATAACTTTCTTCATCTAAATTCAAGTATTGAGAAATTTCTTCATCGGTGGGAGGGCGTTGATATTTTTCCCATAGGCTGTCAATTGCCCCTTGCATCTGTTTTGCGCGTTGTCTTGCCCCACGGGATAACCAATCATGGGAACGTAATTGATCAATTACTTTGCCACGAATACGTAATGTCGCGTAAGTGCTAAATTGGGTACCGTAATTCAAATCATAACGGTCGAGAGCTTCAATCAAACCAATTATCCCCTGGCTGGCAGCGTCTTCGTAATCCTGATTTGCTGATTGAAAAATTCCTAAACGGTTCAAGACGAAATGAACTAATGGGATATAGCGCAGGATGATTTCCTCACGCAAAGCCGGGTCTTTGGTTAAGACATATTGACGGATAAGTTCAGTGTCGTCTGTATGGGTATCCATAGATTAATTAAGCTTGTTTTTCCATCGTACTTTCTTTAGATTGACCAGCATTGCGGGCATTTTGAAAATCTTTCGCAGCAGTTTCAAGTACTTGATTCGATAGGTAATAATTCAATAGAAAAATTACTGCACCTAATCCAAGCATTGCTAATCCACCACGAATGACAGAATTCAGGATCGTAACGCCGGTCATAATAGACACAGCGGCGGTGGTAACACCGGTCACCAAAATCAATAAATTACTAATAGAAAATGCAAAATCGAGAATGTAAGGTAGGGAAGGGTGGTTGCTTGGCGCGGGAATTTTTCCCTCGGTTTTGTTTTTAGTTGAATTTTCTTCCTTTACTTTTTCCTTTTTTGCCATAGCTTACCTCTCATGGAAGGATTAGTTTAACTAAATAGGATGCCTCGGCTGGGTGAAGGCTATCCAAGTAATTGGTACCATCACAAAAATATGCCAATGGGATTTTATTTTTCCAAATAAGATTGATGATATGACCAAAAAATTTCGTTTCATCCAACTTTGTTATCACAATACCGTTTAGTTTAAGGGGTGAAAATGCTGCTACGGCTTGTTGCATATCTGCGAGTTTTAATGTTGCGGGTAATGTCAAAAAGATCATCTTTTGAGGGATTTCTGTCAGAAATGCGCTTAGTTCGATGACTTCGTTTGGGACAAATGGGTTGCATGCAGGTGTATCCACCAGAATAAGATCCGCCTGTTCTTCATACGCAATAGCTTCCCTCAAGTCAAGCGGGGTGTACACGATATGCGGTTGTATGTTTAATGGTTCCGTATAAGAGCGAGTTTGTGCAATTGCGCCAGTGCGGATGGTATCTGCGCAGATCCAAGCCACCTTTTTTTGATGCTTTTCCGTAAAATGGCTTGCTAATCTTGCGCAAAGGCTGGTTTTGCCAACCCCGCTTGGGCCGACAACGAATAGAACCCGTGCGGTTGGCGATAAACCTTTTTGCACGCTCTCAATTCGGAGAACCCGTAAGGTAGTCTCTAATTGCTTGCGGATAATTTCCCGCAGACGATTTTCTTCGTAAAATATTTTGGGGTTGGCGGTTTGACTCACTTTTCGAATGATTTCCTTGATAAGATGAGAGTCAACACCTTGATTGAGTAACTCTTCCCGGACTCTGACAACTGCTGGAGGGACTTCGTTTTTCGGAGTATCAGCTCGCGGTGAGGCTGGAATGGAGGTTGGGTGACTTTGTTTCTTCGCAATTTGGGTGGCAATTTTATCGAACAATACTTGAATGTCCTCGGATGTAAGAGGGGATTTTTCGTCTTTAGGTGGATTATATAAAGAGCGGATTAGCGATCCTCCCTTATTCTGTTTTTTGTGATCATCCGGAACCATATTTTCCCCATTTTGAGGGGAGTTTTGTATGGGGGGAATTGCCAACACCTCTACTTCGGGTTTTTTCCAGGTTTCCCAAACAGAACCACCTGGAACTTGTTTTACCGATAGAATCACTGCCTCGGGTCCTAATTCGTTTTGGACAAGTTCGAGAGCTGCTTGTGTATTGGGAGCACGGTAAGTTTTGGGTTCCATAGCTTATTGATCCATTACCATTCCATGAGATTTAACTTTTGTACCAGGGCTGACTTCTGAAAATGCCAGCACGACTAAATTAGGTAAAGATTGTTCCACTAATTTTCGGAATGCCAAGCGTAATTCACGTGGGCAAAGCAATATGGGATAATGCCCAAGATGAGCCAGGTTTTCCATTTGCTCGCCGGTGCGAATTAATATAGTTTGGGCAAGTTGCGCATCTAGGTTGAACCCTATGCCATTATCTGAGGAAACTAAGCTTTCCCGTAAAAGGCTTTCGACTTGGGGAGAAAGCGTAAATACATGTAAATACCCATCCTCATCGCGGTATTGATTAGAGATAGTACGTGCCATGGATTGGCGCACTGCTTCAGAAAGTATTGTTGGGTTACGGGTAACGGTCGCATTATCCGCCACAACCTCGAGGATTCCAGCCAGATCTCGAATAGGTATCCTCTCTTTGAGCAGGTTTCTCAATATTGCCTGAAACTCACCCAAACTAATCAAATCAGGAATGACCCCATCTACCGCAGCAGGGGTCTTCATTTTGAGTTGTTCGATCATCTCCTGTACCATCTGGCGGGTGAGTAGATCTGCAGCGTTATTCCGGACCACTTCGGTCAAATGGGTGCTTAACACCGAAAGGGGTGAAACAACGGTGTAACCCATTAATTCGGCATGCCCCTTCTCTGCTTCACTAATCCAAACTGCCGGTAATCCAAATGCTGGCTCAGTGGTATTGATCCCGTGAATTTTCTCTTCGGTATCGTTACCAGGAATGGCTAAATAACGGTCAATCAGGAGTTCGCTGCGGACAATTTCCTCACGCCGAATTTTGATACGATATTCCTGCGGTGCGAGCCTTAAATTATCCCGTACCCGCACAATGGGTAAAACAAATCCCAGCTCATTCATTAACTGACGACGGATTCCGGTAATCCTTTTCAATAAGTTATCGGGTTGATTGTCATCAATGAGAGGGATCAAACCGTAACCAATCTCAATTTCCAAGGGATCGGCGACGACCATTTCGAGCATGTCTTGCGGAGTTTCCGGTTCGGCAGTGAGGACTTCGGCAATTTCGGTTGGTTTCTCTTTTTTCTGAGTGCGCCAGACAAAATAAGCTGCTCCACCAAATGCTCCTGCAACGAGAATAAATGGAATTTTTGGCAAACCGGGGATTAGCCCGATAAAGGCAATGATAATTGTGCCGATGCCCAAGGCGCTGAAATTGGAAAGTTGGCCAATTATGTCGCTCCCAAGAGAAATTTCGGAAGAGGAGCGGGTGACAATTAAGCCAGAAGCGGCCGATATGATTAAGGCCGGGATTTGAACAGCTAACCCGGCACCCACCGTCAGGAGGGCATAGGTTTGTAAAGCATCCATCAGGGATAGCTGCCGTTGAACCATACCGATCACAAAACCACCGATAATATTTACAATCATCACGATCACTGCAGCAATGGCATCCCCGCGCACGAACTTACTAGCGCCATCCATAGCGCCATAGAAATCGGCTTCGATTTCGATTTCCCTCCTTCTTAATCGTGCCTGAGCTTCATCAATTAGCCCGGCATTCAATTCAGCGTCAATGGATAATTGTTTGCCAGGCATTGCGTCTAATGTGAAACGGGCAGCTACCTCGGCAACACGCCCAGCGCCATTGGTGATGACCACGAACTGAATCACCATTAGCATCAAGAAGATAACAACTCCAACAATGTAGTTCCCGCCCAGGATAAGGCTCCCAAAGGTGGAAATTACTTTACCAGCGTTACCTTGAATTAAAATCAAACGGCTGGCTGCGATGTTCAACCCTAAACGGAATAATGTAACTAGCAATAGCACAGATGGGAAAACCGAGAAATCCATCGGACGGGCGATATACATCGATAACAGCATTACACCAATCGAAAGCGCTAAATTGAGCACAATCAGAAAATCCATTGCCATTGGTGGCAGGGGCACCAACATTAATCCAATAATCAGGACAAGAGCAAGTGCCAGGACAATGTCCTTTGAACGTAATAAGCTTAGCCATGGATTTGTAGGTAAAGTTTCAGCATTTACTGTCATCGTGATTCCTCATTATGTTGCCGGAGCTGCAACCGCCTTACCCCGTAAGGCATAAACATGGGCGAGTACCTCTGCCATTGCGATATATAATTCCGGTGGGATTTCCTGATCGATGTCGACGGTGCGATACAATGCATGCGCTAAAGGGATATTTTGGATGATAGGGATATGATGTTCTCGTGCCGTAGCGACAATTCGTTCTGCGATCAAATAAGCCCCTTTGGCGAGTACAATCGGTGCATTCATGTGATCGGGATCATAACGGATAGCTATCGCTAAGTGGGTCGGGTTAGTGATGATGACATCGGCTTTAGGAACATTCGCCATCATCCGCATGCGTGCAATACGGCGCATTTGACCGCGAATGCGGCTTTTTATCATTGGATCCCCTTCAGACCGCTTGACTTCTTCTTTTACTTCCTCCTTCGACATTCGTAAAGAACGCATATATGTCCAACGTTGATAAGCATAATCTGCTATGGCAAGGATCAGATATACGGATGCGACCCGGGTGGTGAGTTTGATTGCGATAGTACTCCATGCGGTTATTGCCTCTTTAAATGGCAGCTGATTTAACCCTAAAAGGTGTTGAATCTGATCGCGTAGGTAAGCGTAAACAACCCAACCAATCAGAATTAGCTTTAAGAGCGCTTTGATCCATTCAAATATTCCTTGGGTTGAGAATAGTTTTTTGAAACCGTTTAAAGGATTGAGCCGGTTGAGGTCAAATTTGATTTTATTTGTACTAATGAGGAAACGGGTTTGGGCGAACGTAGCGACCATTGCTACAACCAGCAAACTTACCACGATCATTAATACATCATTACCAATTCGTAATCCATCGGTAATTAATTTTTGTAGATACCAAGTACTGCTTACGTCTCCTTTTGGTAAATTGGTAAGAGCTTCAATGACACCACTCTGTAATTCCGCCAGCAATCGGCGACCCGGTGATGTAAGCAGCCATATACTCACAAATAAGACAATGGCAGCATTCAATTCCTGGCTTAATGCAACCATGCCCTCTTTACGGGCTTCGGCGATTTTTCGCGGGGTAGGTGCTTCTGTCTTATCGGGCATATACTTTCCCCAAAAGAAGGATCATCTGGTCCCCAATACCATTAAATATCATCCGCACATTAGGAGCTAAGGCTGGGATCGAAATCGCTAATGCAAATAGCCCAAAAGCGATTTTAAGTGGGATACCAAGGAAGAAAACTTGAATTTGAGGAGCGACGCGCGCCAATAGCCCCATTGCCAAATCAGAAAGTAAGAGTGATCCCAGAATGGGCAATGACATCTGTACCCCAATAGTGATCATGGAACTGGTCAATTGAAAGATTGACTCCTGGGCTAAAACAGGAATGTCACCATTGATTGGAATGACCTCGAATGTTTTTGCTAAACCTAGCAAGAAAATATGATGAGCGTTCAATATAAAAAAAATCAGGAATGCAGTGGTCACAAATATTTGGTCCAAAGCAGTTCCATTTTCTTCAATAGCGGGATTCAAAATTTGCCCAGCCATGAATCCGCTCCCTAATCCCATCAGACTACCGGTAATTTGCAGCGCGCCAAAAACCAATACCGCGGCATAACCAGCAATAGTGCCGATAATGATCTCGCGACCAATTGCAATAGAAAAGGCGATTATATCTAAAGTAGAATTGTTTATCTGAGCGGATTGAATAGGCGTTAAAAAAATAGCTAAAAGCAAACCCAATCCAATTTTTACCGGATTGGGTATAGATCTCCCACCGATGACTGGCACGTGGATGATCGTCGCCATAATCCTGGTGAAAGCAAGGAAGAATAACTGAAATTGGGCAATGTTTACCATAGCTAATATAAATACTATCTATTCTCTCCACCCTAAAGGATACCGCTTCATCCCGTTTTCTTCAGTAAACTCTGGATGAAGTGAATCTAAATTATGCGTAAAAAATGGATAAGGTTGTTACTTTTTAAGAATTACTGCCGATAATATGTATCAATTTTCGTTTAAGCGGTTAGAACCTGTTTAACCCTTTCAATCAACGTATCCATGTCAAAAGGTTTGACAAGAAAATCATTTGCGCCGTTTTCTATCGCTTGTTGGACAACTTCGCGCACCCCAAGGGCAGAGATAACCACGATCCGCGTATCGGTAGGCATCGATTCGACTTGAAGCTGTTGTAAAAGCTGCAACCCGTTCATTTGGGGTAGAAGGATGTCGAGAATCATTAGTGTCGGCGGGGATTCTTGAATCATGTCTAATGCTTCTAATCCGTTTTGGGCGATTTTCAGTTCGAAAGGTGGAACGAATTGCTGTTTTAAGGTCAGCTCCAGGAGGTCACGCATGGCAGGGTCATCTTCAACAATTAACAAAATGGGATTAGGAGAGTTATTCATAGGGCAATCCTAAGGAATTTCTAATCGCTCTTGATAATTAAAAAGGCTTGCCTGAAGGCGTTCGGCAAGTTTTGGGGTTGACTCAGGATTTAGTTTTAATATTTCATAAGTAGCCGGTTGAATGACTTTGCCGGCTAGAAAAAGGTCTTCGTCACTTTCCGAAGGAGCCAGAGCATTTGCTAAATTGACAATCGCGGCAAGCTGTTGGTGGGGTTGATCAGCCCTGGGTGCATGATGATCACGGATAGCTTCAATTAATTCCGGCGGAAATTGCCAATGTTCACCAGCCAATGCACCAACGCCAGCGTGGTCGATCCCAAATAATTGTTCTTCCACCTTCCACATTGGCTGCTTCTGTGTGTGCATCATCTCCATGATTTGATTATAATCTGCCATCACATATTGATCTAACACAAGTTTACCAATATCGTGCAGTAATCCCGCTACATACGCTTTTTCAGGATCGGGGTATCTTAGTGCAGTTGCAAGCCAATGCGCAGCACTGGCTACAGCAACGCTGTGGAACCACAAACCCTTATCTCCTAAACGATACCCTGCCAGACGAGCACTTAATGGTCCAGATGCCATAGTGCTATACACTAACGAACGGACTTGTTTAAACCCTAAACGGACGACTGCTTCTTGAACAGAGGAGCACTGCCGTGAAAAGCCCATTACAACGGAATTTGCCACTTTCAATATATAGGCAGTGAGTGCTTGGTCGAGGGAAATTAATTCGGCAACTTGGCGGGCGGATGTAGATGGGTTATCCAGTTCTTTAAGGATACGCAATGGACTGCCTGGAAGAGGGCGCAGTCTATTGACACTGCGGATAATCTCATCCAGACGGCGTTGTTCAGCAGTTTCTGGTTTGGATAAACCCATTCCATCCCCGTTGCCTATTTCGGCATGGTAGCCAAATTAGAAAAGATGGATATAGTAAAAGAGAGCATTTTTTCACCCATCCAGGATCCCATGATCGCAAGAACAATGCCAATACCGATCATTTTAGGGATAAAGGTGAGGGTTGCTTCGTGTATTTGAGTTGCAGCTTGAAACAGACTTACCAAGCTCCCGACAATTAAACTCACTAATAAGATTGGTCCAGCGATAATCAGCGCTGTCATTACTGCATTTTGGGCAAAACCAAGAACGTAAGATTCTGTCATGGATACTATCCTCAATGAATAAAGCTAAGAGATAACGAGCGGATGATGAGATACCATCCATCAACCATAATGAATAATAAGATTTTAAACGGCAAGGAAATTAATGATGGTGGTAACATCATCATTCCCATAGAAAGTAAAACGGAGGATATGACTAAATCAATAATTAAAAAGGGAATATAAATTGCAAAACCCATAACAAACGCGGTTCGGAGCTCACTCAAGACAAAAGCGGGGAGTAAAACCACTGTAGGTATATCCTCTAATGTATTGGGGCGATCTTGATGATTCATTTCTAAAAACAATTCAAGGTCTTTGTCTCGAGTCTGCTTGAACATAAATTCACGCAGGGGCTGCATTGCTTTGTTAAAAGCGGTCGTTTGATCGATTTCGCCAGCCAGGTATGGTTTAATAGCTTGCTGGTTCATTTCAGTATAAACGGGTGTCATGACAAAAAAGGTCAGTATCAAAGCCAACCCGACAAGCACTTGATTAGGTGGGATTTGCGGTGTGCCGATAGCATTTCGTAAGAGTGAAAGTACAATCACAATTCTGGTGAAAGAGGTGGTCATGATCAATAGCGAAGGTGCTAGAGAAAGGATGGTGATCAAGAGCAGTAACTGGACACCAGAACTGACTTGTTTGGGTTGACCGTTCGGTTCGACAGTTAAGGTTAATCCTGGCGCAGACCATTGGGAATCCGCTGCGCAGCCAGTAAGGAGGAAACTGGCGAGCAACAACAATAGAATACCCAATAATACCTTTTTCTTTTTCGCAGTCATTATATTCATGGGAGTATTTTCCGCTTTTTCAAATTATCTACAAAAACAGCTGCGAAAGCAGGAATCGGTAACGGATTTATTTCCTGAGTATGGTTATCCATAAGCACGCCCGCATTGAGTTCGGTATCATCCACTTTGCTGAGCATGGTAACTTCGTGATCGGTGGCTCCGATGAGATATACCTGGTTACCAACTTGTACAAGGTGAATCGCTCGATGGGGAGATAAATGAGTGGTTTCAATGATTTTAATCCCTTTTCTCAAGCGAGGGTTTTGGCTAGATTGAAGGCGGCGGAGGATGATCACGCTGCTATAAATCAAAAGCAAGACTAAACCGAGTTTGAAAAGCACGTTGACAAACAGCGCCGCGGTTGTCCAGCTGTCGGATTGCGTCATAAAGTAGCCTCTTCTTCGGATACAGGAGAAACTAATTCCGTTATCCGTACTCCGAATTTATCGTCTACAACCACCACCTCCCCTTTGGCAATTAGATGTTCGTTAACAAAAACATCCACGGCATCGCCGGCAATGCGATCCAACTCAACAACCGACCCTTTCTGCAAATCAAGCACTTGCTTAACGGTCAATTCTGCTCTCCCGAGCTCAACCGTTAATAGCAATAAGACATCCATTAACATTTCTAACGAAGCACCATTGTTGGATTTCGCAGGGGAGGATGAGTTCTTTGCTGCCGGGGCTTTGTGAACCGGGGTTTCTGGTTCTGGAGTTTGATTTTCCATCGAATCTTGTTGGAGTTCGGCAATTTCTTCGCTCATACTGTACCTCAATTCTGTTTATTTATTCCCATTTTGGCTGATTTTTTCCGTAATTTGAACGGCATAATTCTTCCCCACCTTTCCAATTTTTCCCATAAAGACCTTTTTATTAGAAATTTGTATTACAACCTCTTGATTAACCTTAGTGTCTAACTCTATTAAAGAGCCAATTTTCAGGTTGGTTAAATCATTGAAAGAACGTTTGGCGTTCCCTAAAAAAACACGCATAGTGAGTTTCGCTTCGTATAAATTTTGCATGTTATATTGTCGTGCCTGTGGATCAATTTGTTTTTCTTTTCTCCCACTAAACCATATATGCGGCTTTAGGACATTCGCGATGGGTTTGAGCATGGAGAAGGGGATATATATATTCATCAATCCGCTGACATTATTGAGGTTTAATTCAAAGGTGATTAACAATACACGCTCATTACCCATGATCATCTGCACCCAATGCTGATTAGTGGTGCTATCCTCTAAGCCTGGTTCGATGGCGACCACTTTGCTCCAGGATGCTTTGATGTCATTTAACATGTGTTCGATCAGCCCACGCAGCAGATATTGATCGATTTCGGTCAATACACGGATCTTGCTGCCGCGGGAACTTTGCCCACCGAGGCGTTGTTCGAGAATGACATAGCTGATATCGGGGCTAATGGTGATGATCATTTGACCCGGTAATGGTGCTAAGGTCAACATGTGGAATAGCGAACCCTGTGGGAGGTCTTTCAAGAAATCGTGAAAGCGGCCTTGTTCGGTATGGACGACCCGCGGGCGCATGTTGGTGCGAACGAAAGTGGGGAGGGAGCTGGTTAACCGTTCTGCTAAATCTTCATGAACGAGTTCCACCGCTCGCATTTGATCTTTGGAAAAATGATCCGGAGACCAGAAATTATACGGACGGACTTGTTTATCCGTTTCTGGCTTATCGGTTTTAACCTCCTTTTGATCCATGAGTTCAGCGAGGTTTACACTGCCCTCATTATCGGATTGTTCTATCTCAATCGCACCTGCTAATAGCGCATCAATCTCAGATTGGGATAACATCGTTCATCACCTGTCAATTTCCATTGATTTCATCTCACGGGTGTTATTGCACGACAAATTCGGTGAAGTAAACGGCTATGATCTGGTATTCGGGAAGTTGTTTGTTGAGATTATCTTTGATCTGGGCGCGGAGCGCTTCTTTTCCTTCTGCGGTATATACTTTGTCAAAAGATTGGCTGGCAAATAGTGTGATTAATGTGTCATTGATGATAGGCATCTTGGTTTCGATCTCTTGATTAAAATTATCTATAAAAGCTTTTTTCTCTTCCGCAGTTTTTAGGTCAAAGTATGCGGGATCTGTAGGGGCAAACTCTAAAACAACTCCCACACGGAGATATTTCCGACCGGTAGGATCCACAAGATTCACGATTTTGCTGCCGGTGTCAACCATTAATCCTTGTCCTGGTTCCAGGTTTGTTATTTTAATTTGCGGAGTGGGTTTCGAAGCAGCAGGCGATTCCACCGGCGCGCTGGGTGTCAATTGAGATGGAACAGCATAAAGTAAATAAAATGGTTTTGGTAAGTTGTCTGGAGCGAAGATGATATAGACGACTGCCAAATTTGACAGAGTTAATATCGTCAAAACAAGACCGAGTAATATTTTTGGGAGAAGTTTTACGATTTTCATTGTTCCCTTTCCTTATGGTTGGGTTGGTACGATGTTTAGATTCAGATCTACGCTATCCTCGCTAACCGAATAAACTACAATGATATCTGCGCGGCTGTTTAAGGCACGGTGTTCGGGTGTATCGTTGGGGAAGAGCGGTTGTGTATCGCCTCTTCCACTGACTACGATCCTTTTTGGATCAATGCCACCTTTAATCATGTACTCTGCAATAACCAGCGCCCTCGCAGTGGATAATTCCCAATTGTCACGATAATGTTTGTCTATTGGTTTACTCGAGTCGGTGTGCCCAATGATGCGGATCTCATTGCTGATATTTTTCACCATGTGGATAATCGTATCTAAGACTGGATAAGCGGCTGGATTTAAATTTGCAGTCCCCGGTTCGAATACTAACTTTTCACTTAGGGAGATGAGCACACCTTCGATGTTATTTTGTACACTGACAACACCGCCCAAATTGGCGTGGGCTAACATCTGCGTTAATTGTCCTGCGACCTCATTGGATGTGACAGGCTCCTTCGGAATACCAGGGATCACAATTGGAGCGGATTGTTTCTGATCATCGGCTCCCCCCGTACGGTCAATGCCTGGATCAATCACCCGATTGGGGCCGCCCCCAAACGCGACACTTAGGCTTTGGGCTAATTGTTTATAGCGCTGGATATCCACTTGACTCATGGAATACAGAACGACGAAGAGCACCATCAGCAGCGTAATAAAATCTGCATAGCTGACTAACCAACGTTCTGAACCGCCACCACCATGACTGCTCATGCTTCAGCCTCCGCGGTTTGTTTCGCACCAGCTTTCCCTTTCGCAGCAGCACCTTCACCTTGGCGCTGTTTAGGGGGCAGGAATGCAGACAGTTTTTCGCGAACGATGCGTGGGTTTTCACCTGCTTGCAGGGATAAAATTCCTTCAAGGATGAGATGACGATAGGCAGCTTCCTCTTCGCTATTGGCGCGTAACTTACCACTAATGGGCAACCAAAATACATTTGCAGAAAGGATGCCCCACAATGTTGCTAAAAATGCCGCTGCGATGGATTTGCCCAGTGTGCCAGGATTATCCAGCTTCTGTAATACCGATATCAGCCCCATCACCGTACCGATAATCCCCATCGTAGGCCCATATCCACCGGCTGCGCTAAAGAAATTAATCCCTTGGGCATGTCGTTCTTGCATGTTATGGATTTCGATTTCCATAATTGCACGCACTTGAGATGGATCAACACCATCTACCACCATTTGAACCCCCTTGCGCAGGAACTCATCCTTAATTTTCTTTGCATCGTCTTCCAACGCTAAAAGCCCCTCTCGCCGCGCCTTATCTGCCATTTTAGCAATTAAATCAATCGATTCCATTGGGTTGGCTTTATGACCGCCCAAAAAGGCAATTTTGAACCAGTTTGGAATTAACCCTAACGCTTTCATGGGGTAAGAAATTAAGGTAGCGACGAAAGCTCCGCCTACCGTCAACAAAATAGCTTGCGGATGGGCAAATAGTTCTGCTGGTGATCCACCATCCAAAATCATTACGACAGCAATGATCACCAATCCTGAAACTAAACCGATGATTGTGGCAAGGTCCATTAATTCGCTCCGCTATTAATAGGAATTTCCGGGTTATGAACTAGTCGTTGGTAGTGGATAAATTCCTCCACGATGACTTGCGCACTTTCCTTGACTAACAATTTCTCCTTTGTCGTCAGCGTTATCACGGTATCCGGCGTGGTTTCCACGTACTGGATGATTTCCGGATTGAGATAAAATTTCACACCATTAAAGCGCGTGACTTCAATCATTTTATTTTCCTGATATATTGGTTGCTAAAACCGAGCATTGATTTAACTCCGTATAGAATTTAACACAGGTCAATCAAGAAGTGCATAAATTGCCTGTGAAGGGCGTGTAAAGATTACCTAAAAAGAAGGGAAAAAATTAAGCTTGGTTCTCTATGGAAGGTATTGTCTGATCGATTGGCAGAGCAACGGTAAATATTGTCCCTACCCCAACCTCGCTATCCACATGGATGCTGCCCCCATGTTGTTTAATAATGCGATGACAAAGAGAAAGCCCTAAACCAGTCCCGCGGCCGGGGGCTTTTGTTGTATAGAATGGTTCAAAGATACGGTTTAATTTTTCGGATGGGATACCTTTGCCGTTATCCATGAAAATAACTCGGACTTCGTTATTTTGCATTGTAGTTGCCACGCGGATTTCACGATGATCGCATTCTTCGAAGGAATCAATCGCATTGGTTAGTAGGTTCACCCATACACCTTGTAAGTGATCTTTACTGGCAAGTATTTTTGGTAATCCTTCAGCTGGTTCGTACGATAATTGAATGGATCGAGCAACTAATTCATGCTGAACAAGGGCAAAAGCTTTTTGAAGTGTTTGGTCTAGATCGACCGGTTCGAATATATATTCTTCTTTACGAGCCATATCAAGGAGGTTGCGCACCACTTGGGCGGCGCGCTGGCCAGCCCGGGCGATTAAATCAATCATCTCCATGATATCTTCATCTGCTTTTAGCTCTCTTTGCAATAGTTGTGTATTGGCGATGATGGCTGTGAGCGGATTGTTGATTTCATGAGCGAGCCCCGCAGCTAGTTGACCTACCGCAGCCAATTTTTCTGATTGAGCAAGGCTTGCTTCTAAACGACGTTTTTCGGTAACATCTTGCTCCAATACGATAGCCTGAGTGACCAGGTTTGCGTCATCATAAATTGGGAAGGTGTTAATTTCCCATTCTAATGGTTGATCATCTTCCTGCCATTGCCGTTTGGAGCGGGATGTGTTTTTTCCGCCATATAAGGAATCGATTACCTTGCAATCAGGACAAATGTCGGTATTGTGGTAGAGAGCTTCATAACATCTTCGTCCAACCAATTCACTTGGGGCAGCATTGATCCGGTTTGCGCGGTTCATGTTGACAGCGATAAGATGGAATTTTTTATCCACGATATACATAGACATAGGAATGCTGTCAAACAAGGCGCGTAAAATATTACGGGAACGCAGCAACTGCCACTGGTTGACTTCTAAAGTGGCGTTGTCAATTTTTAATTGTTGTAGTTGGTTTTGTTGATAAAGGTTTTTTGCAAATACATCCGCGATGTCAGACAGATAATTTTGATCGGTAAGGGTGAACTTTCCCCTTATTCGGTTCAATAAAGCGGTAACACCAAGTAATTGATCTTCAAAGAATAATGGTTGGAGTAAGATGGAGCGAAATGCGATTTTTATTTTCGGATCTAACCAAGAAAAGTCTGCCGGAACTTCGTTGTTTATGACGCTTTTTCTCTGTAAAATCGGTTCTGCTAAGGTGTGATTTGCCCATTTAAAATCAGCCAGGTAGGTCCAAATTGGCTTCGAACGAGGTGCGGTTTTGATAGTGTGTTCTGCGCCGTCTGGATGGAATAAAAGTAACGCTGCCCCTTCTGTATTAAAGATTTCGGTTAAGTTCTCTACAAACCATTCCTGAACGGAGGATTGTCCTAAATTCTCCTGGCAAGAGGTGACCAGCAGGTCGAGAAGCTTTTGATAGCGTTCTGCTTTCATGATTCTTCGTTGGCAGGGTTGATCGTATAACCATAACCAGGCACAGTGCGGATAAATTTTGGAGAGGCTGGATCCTCCTCAATTCTTTCCCGTAAATTTTTTATATGTACTCGCACTAAGTCGGGGCTTCCTGCATCAGAAGGATAATCCCATACCTCGTCCAATAATCGAGCGGGTGAGAAGATCTGACCAGTGTGGCTCATCAAGTGGTAGAGCAAATCATACTGCACTGGAGTAAGACGGAGTTTGCCTTTAGTGGGAGTATAAAGCTCATAGGAACGTGTGTCTAAAACATATTCCCCGACAATGAGACAGTTTTCTGCTTCAATCGCTTTTGTCTCTGTGCTGATTTTACTTAATATAGATTGCACTCTTTGCGGAAGGACATCATTGCCTTGGGCGGATTGTGTCATTGTTTCAGTGGCTTGTTTTCGGCGGCTACTTCGCCGTAAAATTGCTCTCACCCGTAAGATTAATTCGTCGATGTTGAAAGGTTTACTCAGATAATCGTCCGCTCCTGCATTGAAACCGGTAATTTTATCTTCATCTTTAATTTTTGCGGTAAGGAATAATATTGGGACATCCGAAAGGGCTGGATCGGCGCGCATCTCTCGGCAGACGGTATACCCATCCATGCCCGGCATGACAACATCTAAAATAACAATATCGGGCATGAGCTTTCGGGCGATTTTCAACCCTTCCACCCCACTATTGACTGTGGTGATTTTAAACTCTTCTCCTCGCAGGCTACGTTCAACAGTCCGTGCGACAATTTCATCGTCTTCGATCACTAAAACATTATAAGCACTCATTTGATTACCTCCGCTAAAAATGATACCCGAAAAGTTGTTCCCTTTAAATTCTCGCTTTCAATCAATAATTTTCCTTTGTGCTGCCGAAGGATTTCTTGGCAGATATTTATTTCTATGCCGCTTCCGCGGCCACCCAATTCTTTGAAAAAACTAGTTGCATTGATTTGCGCAAGATCTTCTGGTGGAATGATCTTTCCATTATCATGAATTAATACGATGATTTCTTTGTCATTTGCAGCCTGAGAGGTTACCTCAATCTCAGGTTGGTTTCCTTCCATAACGCCATCTTGGGCAAGAATAAGCAAGTTTATCCACAATGCAATGATTTTTTGTTGGTTTCCCAACATAAGTGGCAAGTTTCTTGCCAAATTAATGCGTATTTGTATATGTTTCGCACGGATATTGTCCCCGATAATATTTAAAGCCTGTTCTATTGTTTCGTTGACCGACAAAGGTTGAAAGCTAGTTACTGGGGGGCGTCCAAAATCTAACAATTGTTGTACCGCTTTTTGCACGCGCCAGCCAGCTTTTTCTATGGCTGTGGCTGATTCATAGAGGGGATGATTGTGAGCTAGTTGTTTTCGTAAGATTTGCGATTCGGCAATAATGGTCGAGAGGGGGTTATTGATGTGATGGGCAATGCCATCGGCTAAATCAGCAATAGCAGCCAGTTGCGTAGATCGGGCAAGCTGCATCTGGGTGAATTGAATCCTTTCCTCCAGCAATTTGCGTTGGGTTATATCCCGAATCACATCCAGATAACCCAAGATGCGCTGATTTTTATCAGGATCAATGAGGGGGGTAATTCGCGAGCTTATCCAATGTTCTCCGGAGATATGGATAACTTTTCGTTCGATTTCGCGCGATTGAAATTTTTCCTCAAAGGGAAAACTAATGGACGGGTGAAAAAGGGTTGTATAAACCTCCGTGACTAATTTTCCGATGACCTGTTTCGCCGTGAGCTTGAACAGATTCTCGGCTTCAGGATTCCAAAATGTGATTAAACCATTGGTATTCCAGACGACTATCGCATCGCGCATGTTGCGGAGGAGCAAAGCTTGATAGCGCAGTTGCTCATTGTGAAAAGCGAGTGCTCTCTTGGTGATATATGTGGTTACTGTCCTTTCCACTAACTCAGGTAAGGTTTCCCAGTATTTTTCGTCTTTGATCCAGTAATCCGCTGCTCCTGATTTCAATGCCTGGACTGCGATCTTTTCGTTACCTAAAGCAGTAATCATCACGATTGGCGTGAAGGGAAGCTCTGCGATTAATGCGCTGACAGCATCTATCCCTTGACCATCTGGGAGGTAATTATCCAATAAGATGATATCCGGGTTTTCCCTGCGTATCTCTTGCCACATCGATGATATCGAATTAACCGAACGACATTCAAATTTCTCGATAAAAGACAAGCATTCCTTCATCAACTGTGCGTGATCGGGATTATCTTCTACGATCAACACGCGAATTGTTTTTGGAGGAGAGAGGATAGGAGAGGCGATCATCCCAGTAAATCTCGTTCTAGTCGAGAAGGCTTACTTGCCAGGCATTCATTTAGCATATCGATGGAATATCGCCGGTGACCGCCAGGGGTACGCTTGGGGGTTATTAACCCTTTACATTCCATGCGATAGAGCGTGGAAAGGGAAATGTGTAAATAGCTGGCTGCCTCTCGGGCTGTTAATAAAGGGGATTGCGGTATTGAAGTAGGATGCATTTTCATATTAAAATCCATTCAAACTCATTCAAATCTGTTCATAACTATAATCTCAACTTTATAAAAATGCCATAAAAAAAGCATAAAACGAGTTTGCAATTTTGTTAGGTGAGGCAATTTAACCGGATTACCTGTATGGTTAGGAATATTTAATTAATCCTGAACAAAACCTTGACAATAATATAATTATGGATATAATTGATTATGTTAGTCTTAATTAATCAAGGAGATAAAAATGGAAACTTCTACAATAACGAAAACAGAATTGTTGGTTTCTCCCCAACCATTTCTGTTATTAAACGGTGAAATTCAACCCGCTGGGACAATTCAACAGGCAGTCCGCAATATCTTGACCGAGATAGGTGAGGATCCGCAAAGAGATGGGTTACAGCGAACACCAGAAAGAGTGGCAAGGATGTATAATGAATTAACGGCTGGGTATTCGATGGATATCGAAACCCTTATCAATGGGGCTTTGTTCGATGTTGACTACGAGGACATGGTTCTGGTACGGGATATTGAATTCTACAGTCTTTGTGAGCACCACATGTTACCTTTCTTTGGTAAAGCCCATGTCGCCTACATCCCCAATGGGAAAGTGCTTGGGTTGAGTAAAATCCCCCGCATTGTCGAAATGTTTGCCCGCAGATTGCAGGTTCAAGAACGTCTTACTACTCAAATCGCTGATTTACTCGAGGATTTGCTTCATCCTCAGGGTGTAGCAGTCGTTGTAGAAGGTGCCCATATGTGTGCTATGATGCGGGGAGTTAAAAAATCTGAAACGATGATGACCACGAACACCATGCGTGGTATCTTCAAAACCGATCGAGATCTGCGCCAAGATTTTTATGCTCAGCTAGCGCGGCCTCATATTGAGAGATGAAATTGTCGAATTTGGAATTAGAAGGAAAACGGATATTCATCACCGGCGCTGGCCGTCGGATTGGCAAAGCCATGGCAGTGGCTGTTGCCAACGCTGGCGCCGATGTAGCTATTCATTATTCCAAATCAGCAGATAGTGCAGCAGAAGTGGCTAAAGAAATTAAAGCGCTTGGACGAGAGGCTGTTTTAGTGCCTGGAGATTTAGAAGATGCATCGCAGTTGCACTCGCTCATCGAAAAAGCTTTTCGCGCGTTAGGGGGCTTAGATGCCCTGATCAATAACGCAGCAATTTTCGAAAACCTGGATTGGCAAACAACCACTTTAGAAACATGGAATCGTCATATTGCAGTCAATTTAACTGCTCCTTTTTTTCTTTCCCAGGCTTTTGCCAGCCTGTTGCCGAGCGGCGAACAGGGGAGGATTATCAATATTCTCGATTGGCGGGCATTACGACCCGCTGCGGATCATCTTCCCTATACGATCAGTAAAGCAGCTTTAGCGGCTTTGACAAAATCGCTGGCAGTTGCATTTGCCCCGCGTATCCTTGTCAATGGGATAGCATTAGGTGCGATTTTGCCACCCAGTGATGGTGCTGAAACGCTAAATATATTGAGCAACATACCGGTTCAGCGCTGGGCAAAATTGGATGAGGTGGCAGAAGTGTTGATCTTCCTGCTCAAAGCACCCGCTTACATTACTGGGGAAATTATCCATGTGGATGGCGGCCGTCATTTGGTTTAATATTCATCAGAGATACGATAGATGGACAAAGTATTTATCACGGATTTAGTAGCACGAGGGATTATTGGAATTCAGGACTGGGAGCGGGAAAAACCCCAGGAAATTGTAATGAATTTCACCATCTTTACATCCCTACAAAACGCTGGTTTAAGCGATAATATAAATGACACCGTTAATTATCGCACTATTGCTAAACTTGCCCTTGCGCATGCAGAGACCGCCGCTCGCCAAACGGTCGAGGCATTAGCGCATGACCTCGCACGACTATGCCTGAATCAACCTGGAGTAGAAAAGGTGATTGTGCGGGTTGAAAAGCCTGGGGCAGTCCGCTTTTCAAAATCTGTCGGAGTGGAGATCGAACGCTCGAGAAAGGATTTTGAATGAACACGGTAGATCATCAAGTGGCAATATTATTAGGCTCGAATATTCTCCCAGAAGTCTATTTAACCCTGGCATTGCAAAAACTTAACCAGATCCTTCATCCCATAGCGATTTCTTCTGCCTGGGAAAGCCCGGCTATTGGTTCAACTGGTCCAAATTTCCTGAACGCCATTGGAATATTTGCAACGGATCTCGATCGCGACATCCTAAAATACAAAATGCTGCGTCCTTTAGAGGCGGAGCTTGGACGAGTGCGTCAGGATGATAAATTCGCCCCGCGGACGATTGATTTAGATATCCTTGTCTGGGATGGCGTTGTTCAGGAAGCGAATATGTGGCGCTACAGCCACATTATGCTGCCCTTTGCAGAAATCATGGAACTGTTAAACCCGGAAATTAAGTTGGAATATATCATGCAGGAATTTCGGGGTGTCATCGATTTACGGGATATTCATCGCCGAGGGGATGTCCTGCAGGCGAAGCTCACTGCAGAACATCCTCAAGCAAATGCGTTTCGTTATCTTCCTTCTTCAATATCTTTGAGCGCCAAGTTAATGAAATCCTCCACGGCTATTGCTCCGGGATTCTCACCAGAGCGCATGCGCAGCGCTACTTGATTGTTCTCGACTTCTTTATCTCCGACCACCAGCATATAAGGGATCTTTTGGTTTTGGGCGTCGCGAATTTTAGCGTTCATCCGTTCACCCCGATCGTCCACTTCTACTCGTAAACCTCTCTCTTTCAATGTCTGTGCTATAGAATTTGCATAGGCAATATGTCGATCAGCAATCGGGATTAAGACAGCTTGAACGGGGGCTAACCAAACCGGAAAAGCGCCGCCATAATGTTCAATAAGAACGCCCATAAAGCGCTCCATTGAGCCAAGCAAGGCACGGTGGATCATGTAAGGACGATACGCTTTCCCATCTTCACCAATATAGGTTAAGTCAAAGCGTTCGGGTAAATTGAAGTCGAATTGAATTGTGCTGAGCTGCCATTCGCGTCCTAACGCATCGATCATTTTCAAATCAATCTTAGGTCCATAGAATGCAGCTCCACCTGGATCGACATCATAGGATAACCCGGCTCGATCGAGAGCAGCTTGTAAAGCATTTGTTGCATCTTCCCATTTCTCGGTTTCGCCGGCGGATTTATCCGGATCTCGGGTAGAAAGATAGGCATGGAAATCTTTCATGCCGAATTTTTGAAGAATATGCAAACAAAAATTCAAAACTCGATCAATTTCATCCGGCATCTGATCTGGTCGGCAGAATAGATGGGCGTCATCTTGGGTGAAACCGCGCACGCGCATCAAACCATGTAAAACACCACTGCGCTCGAAGCGGTACACGGTACCCCATTCTGCCATACGGATGGGTAGATCACGATAACTGTGGATCTGGCTTTTGTATATCATGATGTGAAAGGGGCAATTCATTGGTTTAAGGTAATATTCTTCGCCCTCGATATCGATGGGTGAATACATGTTTTCTTTGTACCAGGCGAGATGACCGCTGATTTGCCATAATTCACTTTTTCCAATGTGGGGTGTATAAACCAGATCATATCCATGTGATAAATGTTCTTTTTTACAATAATCCTCGGCGAGATGGCGAACTAGAGCACCTTTGGGATGCCAAAGGATTAATCCACCGCCAACTTCTGGATTTGAGCTAAATAAACCCAGTTCCTTTCCAAGCCGGCGATGATCGCGTTTTTTCGCTTCTTCTAATCGCCAGAGATATTGGTTCAATTCTTCGGCGGTTTCCCAAGCGGTGCCATAGATTCGTTGCAGCATTGGGTTTTTCTCGTCACCTCGCCAATATGCACCAGCAACGCTAATCAGTTTGATTGCATCCGGATTGATTTGCGAGGTATTTTCAACATGTGGTCCCCGACAAAGATCGACAAACTTATCATGAATATAGATAGAGATTTCCGGTTTTTCGGTGAGGGGATTACCGTGCTCGTCGGTTCCACCCTTTTCCAAGCCATCGATTAGCTCGAGTTTATAGGGTTGATCTTTGAATATTTGGCGAGCTTCTTCGGCACTGATTATTTTCTTTATAAAGGGATGATTGCCGCGCACAATCTCACGCATTCTTTTTTCGATGGCTTCCAAGTCCTGCGGTGTGAGGCTTCTAGGCAAATCAAAGTCATAATAGAAACCATCATCAATCGCGGGTCCTATTGAATATTTTGCATCCGGAAACATTTCCAATACAGCTTGTGCCATGACATGTGCTGTCGAATGGCGGATTTTATAGAGTAAGCTATCTTCATAGCGACCCTCTTTTTTCTCAACCATGCTAACCTCCTCAAAAACGTAAAAAATAAAAAAACCCTCGCCCTGGGGCGAGAGTTAATCCTCACACGGTTCCACCCAGATTAAGCTGTTAGTCAGCTTATCTCTTTGGACTGATAACGGAGTCAACCGTTTGCCTTACACTGGATGACCATTTCAGGCTCAAGCTCGCGGGTGGTTTTCGACGGGTTGTCCATGATGGGATTTCAGCTAGTTTCCCAATCTCTCTGTTTGAACCTCTCCCGGCTACTCATCCCGGTCAGCGCTTTAATTGGTGGGCGGAACAGGGCTCGAACCTGCGACCTCTGCGATGTCAACGCAGTGCTCTAACCAACTGAGCTATCCGCCCAGAACAAGCAAATTATAACCGAGAGCAGCTAAGTCTTCAAGGGAAAATAACCTTTTATTTTTTACAATCCTAATCCTCCTTTTGAGGGATATCCGTCGATAAGAACTGGATGATTAAATCCGCTACCACTTGCGGTTGTTCTAATGGAAGCATGTGCCCAGCTCCTGGTATTTCGATATATTTCGCTTGCGGAATAGATTGAGCAAGCCATTTCCCTAACCGTGGAGGAGTCATTTTATCCTCTGATCCTACCAGAATCAGCGTAGGGCAAGAAATCTTGTTTACTTCTTCGCCAATGTCGAAAGCATCGCAGGCGCGAAAGTCATTATAGAGGACGGATGGGCGAGTGTTAGCCAAGCTTCTGGCTGTCTGTTGAATGATTGAGGTGGATGTCGTTTCACTAAAGGAATACTTTAATAACATTTCCATTGCTTTTGGTACTGTGGATGGATGAGCGACAAGCTCAAGGATTTGAGGATTGACTTTCAATCGTGCTGCACTGCCGATGATGATTAATCGCTTGATCCTTTTCGGTGCTTGTAACGCCATCTGCATAGCAATGGCACCTCCCATCGAATGACCACATAAATGAAGTTGTTGTATTTGCATGCGATCAAGCCAGTTGATCAAGAAAGAACTATAATCGGCAATGGTTTGATAGGCGTAACCCTGGGAGTTTCCATGAGCGGGTAAGTCAATTGCATACACTGTGTGAGCCGAAAGGCGGCGGATTTGAGGAGGCCAGGAGAGGTTGCTTCCTCCCGCTCCATGGATGAGGAGTAAGGGAATTTGGTATTTCCCTTTTTCTGAATGAGAATAATACAAAGAATAGAGGATCGGCATTTTATTCAGATCGGTTTCCTTGTTTTAATTGTTCGGATGCTTCTTCCGAGAGGGGAATATATAAACGAATTTGGGTACCACGGGAAGGCTCGGATTTAATTTGTAATACACCATTCAATAACTCCGCTCGTTCTTGCATGTTTACCATTCCCATGCTGCTGCGTTGCTCATACCCATTTCTGACCTCGTTAGGATCGAATCCTACCCCATCATCCTCGATTTCTAACAAGATAAGCTCTTTGTTCAGAAAACCCAAGCGTACCCAAATATTCTCCGCTTGGGCATGTTTTCGAGCATTGTTGACTGCTTCCTCCGCAATGGAAAAGATGACGCTTTGTTTTCCTAACTCGAGCTCGGGCAATATCCGCTCGTCTGCTTGAATAATCACTTTTTGATTATAGGTCTCCAGCATTTTTTGCGCCATGGCATCCAACGCAGCAATTAATCCATCCGATTCTAAGATTAACGGTCTTAGCGTAAAAAGCATGTGGCGAATTTCTTTTGTAGTGCGGCGGGCTAATTCTTCCATTTTTAGCAATTCGATTTCGGCGGCTTTTGGATCTCTTTCCAATAACCGACGGGCGAAATTTGCTCGCATAGCTAGTGCAGAGACCGATTGGGTTGGTCCATCATGTAGATCGCGCGCCAGCTTTTTCCGGGCATCCTCTTCTATTTGCTGAATACGTTCTTTTTCTAATTCCAGCTGATGATACAATCGGGCATTTTCCATTGCCACCATCGTTTGATTCGTGATGATCTGTAAAATTTCACAGCGATCTGAGTTGAAATAATCAGGATCAGGATGAGCAAAGAGAACAACCCCATAGACTTCAATACCTCGAATCAATGGGATGCAGTAAAGAGACTGACAAGCATGAAGTGCAATAATGCGTTGAAGCTCGATGTCTTTGGCGGGTTGAGTTGCTTTAATGGCTTTGCCACTTTCGATCGCTTCATTCAATATCCCCTTCACCCCTTCTAGCTTGATACGCATATCAGCTGGAGTGAAATGACGGGCTGAAAGGAGATGCAATTGTGGATTATTTATTTCCTTGTTTTTATAGAGAAAGAATGCAGATACTAATTTTTCATTCGATTGGTCTGGATCGAAGAGCGCTTGGGCGCTCATATCTAATGCTTTATCCACAACCATTTGATAATTAAGTGTGGAACTCAAGGTAGAAATAATCTGATAGAGGGCTTTGCGTCGTTCAGATTCGATTGCTTGTTCGGTACGTTTTTTGCTGGTTGAATTAAGGTTTGTCTCTATTTTGGGGTAAGGGTAGCGCTGGTTTAATATATATATACCAACGCAAATTAACAAGTCGATGCTGAACCAAATACCTGAATATAAGACCCCCGTAACCCCATTGCTTTGGAAAATGGAATAAACCGTAAACCAAATTATATTGGTTGCCTGGGTAATCAGGAGACCAGAGCTGGAAAAAAGTAATCCAGCTGAAATCAAAGGAAGGATACTCACTAAAAGGGAGAGGAAAGAACGGTTTTGTAAAGTCAAAAGGATGAATCCAGTAGTGAGGATATCTACACCGACAATAAACCAAAGGATGGTTTTTGGTGGATTGCTGTAGATGTACCATGTAATGAAGAGCGTATTTCCAATACCATTAAGAAGTAATATCAACACAGCTATTAAATCTTGATGGTAAACGAGGGAAAGGAACAATAAAGTTAGCCAGTGTAATTGAAGGAAAAGATAGTCTCTAAAAGGGAAGGAATAAGAAGGTTTTGCCATTGTATTAATTAGATTCAATCACAATGTGCCTCATTTGTACCTAACAAAGTGGTAAGGTAAGGCAATGCTGCTTGGATTGCCCGGGCACGATGGCTGATGCGGTTTTTCTGTTCCATGCTCAGTTCTGCCATGGTTTGGTTAATTTCAGGTATTAAAAAGATAGGATCATAACCAAATCCATTATTACCACGTTCCTCAGGGATAATTTCTCCGTTACACACTCCTTCGAACGAACGATACTCTCCGTTTGGAAAACAAATGACAACAGTACAGACGAAACGCGCATACCAGGGTCGGGGGAAATTTTTTAATGACTGCAGTAGATAAGCGCGCCGGTCAGCGTCTGTGGCATTAGGTTTTTGCGAAAAGCGCGCTGATTGAATGCCCGGTTTGCCGTCAAGAACAGCAACCTCGAGGCCTGAATCATCTGCCAGAGTAATATGCCCGCTCAGTGCAGCATAGGCTTGACCTTTTTTTAACGCGTTCTCCAGATATGTATTTCCATCTTCAATGACATTGATTTGTTTATCCAAATCGAGCAAAGTCAAGAGCTGGACTGGGAGTGGGGAGAGGAGAGATTGAATTTCGCGAATCTTTCCCGGGTTAGTGGTGGCAATCAGTAAAAAATTTTGTTTCATAGACAATCCAATAAAAATTACAAGATTAATATTATATTACAAAAGATTTAGTAATTATTGACTTTTCATCTTGATTATGCTATAATTTTTATAACTTTTAGCACAACGAGAATTCTGTGTCATCCAATAATTTACTGCGGATAAATGTCGGTTTTATTATTAATCTTCCCGTTGGCGAGAGCCGCGACTTTCAATTTGACATCCCTAAAATTCACCTAAATCCTGATTTAGATTTAACAGCCTTAACCGGCGCTGCGCATATTACCCGTACGGCTCAAGGTTTATTAACCCATGTTATCATGGATGCGATGACTCCTTCCGTATGTGTGCGTTGTTTAAGCGATTTTGATTTACATCTGCATATCGATTTTACCGAACTTTATGCCTTTTCTGAAAATTCCCTGACAGAAGAAGGGATGTTGCTGCCCGAAAATGCTCAAATCGATTTAACTTCCATTGTACGGGAATATATGCTTCTGGATATACCCATTAGTCCTTTATGTAAAGTGGATTGTAAAGGCTTATGCCCGATTTGTGGTGAAAACCAAAACGAAGTAACCTGTCATCACGATGATGTTGAAATAGATCCAAGATTATCTGTCTTGAGAACCATTTTGGATCGGTGAACAATCAAATTTTATCCGTTTAGCACGTCTGTTCTTCATCCTTAGGAGGGACGCGCATGGCTCTGTCAAGCCTTAAATCTTATCCAGAAGGCTCCGGATTAGGAATGGAAATTCCCGAAATATCCGAGGCGCAGCTTCATGACGATATCACCCATCTCCCTGAAAATTTGCTCGATGATCCACTCGATTTATATCTAAAAGAAATGTCGTCGGTGCCACTGCTTAGTCATGAAGAAGAAATCGAGTTGGCACAGAGAATTGAAGCAGGGAGGGCAGCTCAGAAGTGCATTGCTAATCCAAAAACCCGCTTGAGTAAAAAACGACTGCAAAAACTTCAGCAACAGGTACGGGATGGAATAGCTGCGCGGGAGCATTTAATCCGTGCCAATACACGCCTAGTCATCTCCATTGCCCGGCGGTATATCGGCTGCGGGGTTCTTTTTAGTGATTTAATCCAAGAAGGTAACCTCGGTCTTATTCGCGCAGTGGAAAAGTTCGAATACCAACGTGGCTTTCGGTTTTCTACGTATGCCACCTGGTGGATTCGTCAGGCAGTGATGCGGGCGATTGCTATGCAAAGCCGAACTATCCGCTTGCCGGTTTACCTTGGTGATCGCGTGCGAAAAATTCAGCAGATCGCTCATAACCTTGAGCAAGACTTAGGGCGGCCACCGACAATGGAAGAAATTGCCTTTGAAGGGGAAGAAACCCCGGAGCGAGTGAATTGGTTTTTGCAGCTCTCGCAAAGCCCCTTATCCTTAGAAAATCCTTATGGAGAGGACGAGGAAGCTGAATTTGGAGCTTTTATCGAAGACGAATTGGCAGAAAAGCCTTATGATGCTGTTCAACACCTCATGTTACAAGAGCAAATTGAATCAGCTTTAGCAACGCTTACACCGCGTGAAGCGCGGGTGATCCGCTTGCGATATGGGCTGGATCGTCAGCATCAGTTGACGTTGGAAGAAGTTGGCGAAAAATTTGGTTTGACGCGCGAGCGGATTCGCCAAATCGAACTACAAGCACTCCGCCGTTTGCGCCATCCTAGCCGGGCAAGAATATTAAGGGAATATTTATAGGATTTTCATTCGAATCCATTAAGTCAGCAACAAATTTAAAAAATTAAGATAAAATGAAAGCTGTCCCAAATCGGACAGCTTTTTTAGATGTTGTTTTTCACGGAGGAATAAATGGCTGAATTTATCTTAGTGGCAGTTGCCTGGCCGTATGCAAATTCAGAAATACATGTTGGAAATCTTACTGGGTCTTACTTGCCAGCTGATATCTTTACGCGCTACCACCGCTTAAAAGGGAATCGGGTAATTATGGTCTCGGGTTCGGACTCGCATGGTACACCCGTTACCGTGCGGGCAGACGCAGAGGGGACGACACCCTATAATGTTTATCAAAAATATCACCAGAGCTTTATTGAATTGTTTCAAAAAGCTGGGCTGGCTTATGATTTGTTTACCAGCACCCATACTGACAACCATTTCCGTGTGTCCCAAGCGATTTTCCTTGCGTTACAGAAGAATGGTTTTCTCTATACCCAAAAAGAAAAACAGTGGTTTTCTGTCTCGCAAAATCGTTTTCTGCCCGACCGGTATGTAGAAGGGACTTGTTATATTTGTGGTTATGAGAATGCTCGCGGCGATCAATGCGATGGCTGTGGGAGTTTGTTGGACGCGACGCAATTGATTAACCCGCGTTCGAAAATTGATGGCAGTGTTCCAGAATTAAAAGAAACGGAACATTTTTACCTTGATTTAGGAAAACTACAGCCCCAAATTGTCGCATTCTTAGAGGAGCGTCAATCTTATTGGCGACCGAATGTACTCCGTCAATCGCTTGGTCAAATACAGGCGGAGAAATTGCATGGCCGTCCAATCACCCGTGACCTGGATTGGGGAATACCGGTACCAATAGAGGGCTGGGAGGGAAAGTGTTTATATGTCTGGTTCGAGGCAGTGATTGGTTATCTATCTGCGGCAATCGAATGGTCGCAATTAAATGGCGAACCGGATGCATGGCAGAATTGGTGGTTCAATCCGGATGCAAAAAGTTATTATTTTATAGGAAAAGATAATATACCTTTCCACGCGGTGATCTGGCCTGGACAATTGATCGGTGCAGGGGAGTGGTTTGGGAAATTGTTTGCCGGGATCGAGAACAAAACCCTTACCTTACCTTATGATGTCCCCGCCAATGAATTTATGAACCTTGAAGGGAAGAAGATCTCCGGCAGCCGCAACTGGGCTGTTTGGGGTCGAGACTTTCTTTCTCGTTATGATCCAGATCCTTTGCGTTATTATCTCACTGCCAACATGCCAGAAAGCCGTGACAGTGATTGGGACTGGCAGGATTTTCTCCAGCGTAATAATAATGAATTGGTTGCAACATGGGGAAATCTAGCCAACCGCGTCCTCTCCTTTGCATTCCGCAATTGGGAAGGACGGGTTCCCCAGCCGGGCGAGCTTCGTTCCATTGATAGACAAATCCTCGCCTCAGTGGAAAATGGTTTTCATGTTGTTGGAGATCATTTTGAGGCAGTTCATTTACGGGCAGCGCTTCAAGAAGGAATGACATTAGCGAGCGAAGTGAATAAATATTTAGATGACACCGCTCCTTGGTTTGAGATTAAGAAAGATAAAAATGCTGCAGCAACTTCCATATACACTGCGCTGCGGGCAATTGATTCCATCAATACCCTATTAGCGCCGTTTTTGCCTTTCAGTGCGGAAAAATTACATCAGTATTTGGGTTATGATGAGCCTCTGTTTGGTGAACAAACTACCCAATTGGTGACGGATAGCCTGGGCGAGCATAGTGTGCTGGGTTATGACCCTTGCAACGCAAGTGGTCAATGGACCCCCAGCCAACTAAAAGGCGGCGAACCGCTCAGGGAACCAGCACCGTTATTCAAGAAGCTCGATGAAAAGATTGTCGCAGAGGAACGCAGCCGGTTGGGCGGATAACTGGTTTCGCAAAGTTATGCGGAAAGTGGTTGAACGAAGGATTAACTGACGTTACGTATTGGTTGTGGTGGACGGCAGTACCAGCGACCGTCATTTTGATAGAGTAATTCATAAACCTGGTTTTGGATATCCATTACCAAAACGTGCCAACCACTTTCATCCTGCCATTGACGTCCACTCGAGATAATGGGTATTTCCGATTTGCGCAAATTTATGGATTGCACATGAGGAGTCCCACTGGTACTGAATGAAAAATTAACTGCAAGCGGTTGATAAGCGGGTGATGTTTTGGATCCCGCTTGGGATTGGGTATGATCAGTGAGAGCTTGAAATAACAGCCATAACGCCATCTCTGCAGATTGATTTTTTATCGCTAATCGGTCACCAAAAAAACGGAAAACTTGAGCCGAGAGCGCATCATGGATAGCCAATCCAATCCAGACCGTGCCGACTGGCTTTTGGGGCGAACCCCCGCCAGGACCAGCGATTCCACTAACAGCAATAGAAACATCGCTCTGGAAAAGCGCTCTTGCACCTGCCGCCATTTCACGCACGGTTTGCTCACTGACCGCGCCGTATTGTGTCAGGGTTTCGTTTTGGACGCCTAATAGTTTTTGTTTGACTGCGTTGGTATAGGAATTGACCCCGCCGAGATAATAATCCGATGAACCGGGAATGTTCGTCACGCGATGGCTGATTAATCCACCGGTACAGGATTCAGCCAACGATAAAGTCCAATTTAATGACCGTAACAATGGAGCAATTTCAAATTCGAGGATAATGGGTTTCATCTTTTTCGCCATTAATTTTACCCTTATTATTGGTAAAATTTATTTTGAAAATAGGAAACGCTTGAGCGTGGACTTTGTAAAGTGAAAATTACACCAAAAATATCTTCCTTATTAGCGAATTTGCCGACGGTACCCGGTTGCTATATCATGAAAGACGAAAGCGGCAGAGTGATTTATGTGGGTAAGGCGGTCAATTTGCGCAACCGGGTGCGCTCTTATTTTCATGGAACGACCCAGGTCAATCCACGTACACAACGGCTTGTTTCTAAAATCGCCGATATCGAATGGATTGTGGTTGATTCGGAATTAGAAGCGCTAATCCTTGAAATGAATCTTATCAAACGGTACCGTCCACACTATAACATTCGTTTGAAAGATGATAAGCGCTATCCATACATAAAAGTACATTGGGCGGATGATTTTCCCAAAGTAAGTGTAACTCGGCAAATGATCCAGGATGGTTCACGTTATTATGGGCCTTATACCAGTGTGTGGGCAGTACATCAGACTTTGGATATTTTACGGCGCATCTTTCCTTATCTCACTTGTGACCGAGTGATCACTGGCAAAGATGAACGGGCTTGCTTATATTATGACATCAAACTCTGTAGTGCTCCTTGTATTGGTGCTATTGATAAACAGTCTTACCGACAGATGATTGATGATTTGTGTCAATTTCTTCAAGGACGCAGTGAACCAATCGTTGCTCGTTTACAAACCGAGATGGTGGAAGCGGCTGACCATTTACAATTTGAAAAGGCAGCTGCAATTCGCGATCAAATTAAAGCCATTGAAACGGTGGTAGAGCATCAGAAAGTGGTTTCGAGCGATTATGTGGACTCGGATGTTATTGCGATGGCGCGCTCTAATGGAGAAGCTTGTGTACAAATATTTTTCATTCGGGCAGGGAAATTAATTGGGCGAGAATACTTTTTGTTAGAGGGAACAGAAGAAACACCTGATGCCAGCGTACTTGCAGAGTTTCTCAAGCAATTCTATGACCAGGCTGCCACGATTCCGAATCAAGTTCTATTGCCTCAAGAAGTAGAAGAAGCGCAGATTATCCGACAATGGTTAAACCGGAAAAAGCCAGACCAAAAAGTGGAAATTATGGTACCGCATAGCGGTAGCCAACAGGAGTTGGTCGCCATGGCAGCCGAGAATGCGGCACAAACTTTAGCTGTCTTGAAAGCGCAATGGGAAAGCGATAGCCACCGTCAAGAACAAGCATTAGCAGAACTTCAGGATGCATTGGAGCTTTCGCAACCGATAAATCGGATTGAGTGTTACGACATTTCGAATATTCAAGGGACTGCTGCAATTGGCAGTATGGTTGTTTTTGAACAAGGTATTCCGCGCAAAAACCTTTACCGCCGATTTAATATCCGTTCTGTGAATGGGCCGGATGATTTTGCCAGCATGGAAGAGGTACTAACACGCCGTTTCCAGCGTTGGCAGGCTGCCCAAGAACAAGCCCAAAATATTGGGAAAAAACCAGACCCGGCTTTCTCAGTTTTACCGGATTTATTAATAGTAGATGGTGGAAAAGGACAATTAAGCAGGGCAATTGTGGTTTTAGAACGTTTTGGATTATCTGAACGGGTTCAATTGGCTGGTCTGGCAAAACAAAATGAGGAATTATTCTTACCAGCCCGAGAACAAAGCCTGATCCTGCCCCGTCACTCTCAAGCTTTGTACCTTATCCAGCGGATACGGGATGAAGCACATCGGTTTGCAATCAGCGGGCATCGCAATCTGCGAACGAAACAAGGATTAGCGTCGCGATTAGACGCTGTGAATGGGATTGGCCCAGCACGCCGGAAACAACTATTAACTAAGTTTGGTTCTATTGAGGCTATTCAGAATGCATCCATTGAGGAATTAATGACGGTGCCAGGGATAACCAAGAAACTGGCAGAACAAATTAAAAATCAACTTGAATGAAAGGTTCAAAATGGCAAAAAGAAATCCATCAAAAAGCGAAGTTCGTCGCATGCGCACTCAACAAATCATCTTCAGCATCATTGCTATATTAATGATCGTGGTAATGGTGATCGGATTAATATCCCGCTAGCCGTTTATTGGGTTAATTCCAGGATCGCCTGATTGAAATCTTGAATCGAGAACGGTTTTTGCAACCAATGGACGTTCCCTTTCTCGAGGATTACCCGATTTTCCTCTTTCATGGGGTGACCCGTGATCATCAGCATTTGAATTGAGGGGTTTTTATTTTGGATTATTTGAAAAAGTTCTAATCCGCCCATCTTAGGCATGACGATATCGCTGATAACGAGGTCAATTTTTTGCGTGGTGTGCTCGAGAATATCTAAAGCGTTTTTCCCATCGCTGGCAGTCAATACCGTATATTGTTGTACTTCTAAGAGAGTTTTTAATGCGGCCCGGGTGGCTTCGTCATCTTCCACTACTAATACTACTTTTCCAGCCCCATCCACTAACTCGGTTGGTTGATCATCGTTCGCTTCTTGTTCTGGCTCGGCAAGGACGGGCAGGTAAATTGTAAAGGTGGTTCCATATCCTAATTTACTTTCTACATCAATATATCCGCCATGTTGTTTGACAATGCCATAAACCTGGGCTAAGCCTAAACCAGTGCCCAGACCAATTGGTTTAGTGGTGAAGAATGGTTCAAAAATGTGAGGCAAGTTCTCCGGTGCTATTCCTTCACCATTATCTTTGAGTGAGATACAAACCCATTCTCCGGGCTGGATATATTCAGATGGGCGTGGGTCATCTGGTTTGAGACTCAAACGATCGAGACTAAGGGTGATTACACCCCCATTCGGCATGGCATCACGTGAGTTTAACGCCAGGTTCATTAAAACTTGTTGCATCCGTGTTGGATCAGCATTTACGAGGTATTGGGTAGGTTTATAAAATAATTCGATGCTGATTGTCTCTGGCATTACCCTGCGCAACATTTTCTCGAATTCTTTGATGAACGGCAACAAATCTAAAGTGCTTTGTTCCATAATCGAGCGGCGGCTGAAATCCAATATTTGACGGATTAAACTCGCTGCCCGTTGTACTTGTTGTTGGATAATTGCTAAACGATCCTGACTTGCTTGAGATAGTGCCGCATCATTTCTCAGTAAATCGGCATAAACCAAGATAGCAGCCATGATATTGTTGAAATCATGGGCGATCCCGGCGGCTAACTGCCCAACTGTGGCAAGACGTTCTTGCATTTGAACGCGCATTTGCGTTTCCCGTTCTCGGGTAACTTCGCGGATGATCAGCACCCAATTCGCAGGGGTTTCGCCAACCGGGCGGGCTTGTGTCTCGAATATGCGCCGCGGTATACCTTCAATAATTAAATCTTTCGGGCTGGGAGAATTGTATTGGGAGAGAAGATCATGGATTTGAAAACCTCCCAGTTTTCTTAGAATGCCCCCTTCGACGACCGCGTGTAAGTCATCCAGAATTTGAGAAGCCAGTGGGTTCAGCGCTAGGATATGATAATCTGTATCAAGCAGGAAAATTCCACTTGGTAAATCTTCGATAATATCTCCCAGCCGCTTATTTTCTGCATTCCGTACCACCTCCAAACGTTGCATAGCAATACCAGCTTGGTTTGCAAAGGTCTGTAAAAGGCGGTTTTGCTCTTCACTAAATTCGATTTGATCTTCATCACCCATACCAAGCATGCCAATTAATTTCTCACCCAAGAAAATAGAGGTATGAGGGATGCTTTGAAATTGGGTTATTGGTTCTCCTTTTGACTGGCTTTCTGCGAGGTTTATTTGGAAGGATGTAAAATTAATCTCCTGACTTAACTGTTGGTAAAGTTCATTTTGACAATGCTTTTTTAAATGCGCAATCAGGGTGGGGGAAAAGGGGCGAGCGGCATCAACAAATAATGTTGTCTTGCCATTATTTAGTAAACACCCTACTGTGAAATCGCACTTAACTGCGTTGCGCAGGTGACGTAATAGGATTTGTGTCAATTCTTCATAAGATAAGGTGTAACCAATTTCCTGACTTAATTCAAATAGTTCGGATAGCTCTACGGTTCGTTCCGAAACAGCTTTTTCTAACTCGCTAGCATGGTTGCGGATATCTTCGTATAGACGTGCGTTTTCCAGTGCAATGGCAATCTGATCTGCTAACAAGCGCAGAAAATCAAAATCATTTTGGGTAAGTTTACCAACCTGGTTCGTTTCAATGTTAATTACCCCTACCACCGCATCTTGATGAAGTATGGGCACCACTAATTCCGCTACCGTTCCGGGTACATCTGGTTGATACTCTGGGTCTTGGGTGACATCGAGGGAAAGAACCGGTTGTTTCTCGCGGATAGCCTTGCCAATTAAGCCGCGATCCAGCGGTAAGCGGGTGATACGAGGATCACCTCCATGGGAAGCCCTTAACACAAGGCTATCTTGATGAAGCAAGTATATTTCTACGGTCGGGTAGCTAAAGTTCTGCACTAACTCATCCACCATCGTTTTCAATAATTCTTGCAAATCAAGGCGTTGGATAAAGGAGCGCGTAAAAGTTTGTAATAAAAGCATTTGGCGTAAGCGATACTGCGCCTCCTGATATCTTTCGGCATTGCTCAATGCTAAACCCACTTCCTGGCAGATCGCTTGGATAAATTTGAGATCCTCGGCGTTAAAGGCGTTTTTATTTGGATGAAGAACCGTCATCACCCCGTATAGGTTTTCTTCAAATAAAATTGGTGCGCAGATTGCTGATTGTGTGCCTTCATCGATGCCAGGGATAAATATCCAACGGGAATCGGCAGAAACATCAGACAAAAATGCACCTTGGCGGTGCTGGGCAACCCACCCGACTATACCTTGTCCTAAGCGCCATTGGAATTTCTCGGCATAATCCAGGGGAGTGAGTTGCTTTTCCCCTGAACAAGCGCTGATTACCAGCGTTTTATCTTGGGGCTGATAACGCATGGCTAATCCAAAATGGCCTCCTAAAGCTTTTGTAACCAGTGAAACTGCGCGATCAAGGATTTCGTTTGACTCCAAGCTGGAGGTTAATTCATGGCTGATGGCATACAATACGCTTAAATTGCGTTTTTCGTTTTGAACTTGGTGATATAAGCGCGCATTTTGAATCGCAATAGCAGCCTGATCAGCGAGGAAACCAAGCAGGCGTAATTCATTTTCGGGAAAGATGCGCGGCTCTGAAAACGATACATTCATCACCCCTACAACCCATGTCCCGATTTTCAACGGAATGCCGATGATTGAACCGTTCCAATTGCTTGGCATGTCGTGATAGAGGGGATGTTGGCGCATATCCTCTACAGCAATCAATTTACCGGTCTGAGCGACCATGGCGGTTAATCCATTTTTTCTCGGTGGTGCAACGGGTTTTCCGCGTTGACCATCACTCCACAAGGCAGCGCCAAAGCGAAACTGGTCTTCTTCCTGCGGGTGATAGAGAAAGATATGGGCATTGCGCACATTGGGCAGTAAGGTGAAGACACTTTGTAAGATAGCATCGAGCACTTTTTCCAACTCAATGTTTGTGATCAGGCTAAGACTCACTTGGCGCAATGCTTCGAGATCGTTGGCGCGCTTTTCATTTTCTTGAAATAGACGGGCGTTTTCAATTACAACAGCAGCTTGATTGGCGAAGGCGCTTGCCCACTGCCCATGGATTTTCTGATATGCATTGGATTTGTATGAATCTAAGGTGATGTACCCAATGACTTCATCACGGCTGATGAGGGGTACTCCCATCCAGCCACGGACATTTTGAGTGTTCAGCCAACCATGAAAACGGGAATCCTTGGAAGCATCCTCAAGGATGATTGGAGCTCGTGCCTGTTTGATTTCCGCAAATAAAGGATCATCAATGGGGAAACGCATCTGTTCTTTTGAACCGTTAATAGTCAAACCTCGATGTGCTACGAGGGTTAGAGTATCCTGTTCGGCAAGCATGATCGAAGCGCTATCATACGGTACTACGTCAGCTAATAAGCGCAGGATGCTTTCAAGGATATAGTTGATATCAAGAGAAGATGTGAGTGTGGTTGCAGCAGAGGCTAATTTTTCAGCTATTATCCGTTGTTGGTGTTCGGTTTCAAGAATGGTGACATTGTGGAGTAAAGCAGCGGTTTGATTTGCTATAAGGCTGATCCACTCAGCGATGTCTTCTTTGAAATAATTAATGCCTTGATTGTCCCAAAATTGAAACACCCCCATCAACTGACCTTTCCAGAACATGGGGACAATCAAGATTGCTTTGTATGGCAATGCCTCTATGCTTATATTCTGTTTCCCCATCCATACCCGGATATCAGAGATATATACAGGTGTGTTGGATTGAATTACCCGTTGAGCAGCAATTTTACCTACCTCAAGCAAAGACTGTCTTTGGTGATTCGTAAGGGGAGTGACGCAGGTGAGAGATTGAAGAATATTATTTTGATCGAAAGTGAACAAGCATCCACTTTCGGCGTCAATGAATTCCATTGCCAGATTGAGGATTTTTTCTAATAATTGCGGGAGATGAGCTTTATTTCCGTTTTCGAAATTAAATTGAATTAATTGGGTCATCTGCTGCAAGAGCATGCGCGTTTTGCTGATGTCATTCGACCGTTCGTCTTTAATTAAATCTGTCACCGAAATACCATCTCCTGTGCATGTATTAAGATAACCAAACTACCACTAAATCAGCGTGCGAATAGCTACCGAAAAGCAGTCATTTCGTAGAAAAAACTATTTCTTCCAGAGTTTATTATAGAGTAATGCGGGCATAAATATCCTTACAGTTTTATTAGGTTAAATGCAATCCTTATGCCAATAAAAAAGGCTACAAAAGGGGGAAGCCTTTTGTAGCCTTATCGTCGCATATTATCTTTTTAGAATAAACCTACAACTCGACCGGTTTTTAGGTCTAGATCAACATCATAGAAAACGGGTCGGGTAGGTAGGCCTGGCATGGTGCGCATTTCGCCTAATAATGGGTAAAGAAAGCCAGCGCCAACCGATGCACGAATATCACGGATAGGAACTGTAAATCCTTTTGGAACCCCTTTAAGTTTTGGATCATGGCTCAAGCTCAGATGGGTTTTTGCCATGCATAGCGGGAGTTTATCGAAACCAAGTCGGGTATAGAGTTCAATCTTTTTCTCAGCTTCTGGCAGGTATTCCACTCCATCTGCGCCATAGATTTCTTTGCAAATGATCTCGATTTTATCTTTGATGGGGAGATCAAGAGGATAGAGGAATTTGAAATTGCTTGGTTTTTCAGCCGCTTTCACAACCGCTTCAGCGAGTGCGATAGCGCCTTCGCCGCCGTTCATCCAATGGGTGCATACGACCGAGTCTTCAGCGCCAGCTTCCAGGGCAGCTTCCCGGACGAGTTCCACCTCTTTTTGGGTATCGGTTGCGAAAGAATTAACTGCCACCACGCAAGGGATACCGAACTTGAGGACGTTGCGGATGTGATGCTGCAGATTTCCCAAGCCAGCTCTAAGGAGTTCGAGATTCTCCTCGGTATAAGTAGCATGGAGGGGCTTTCCGGCAACTACTGCTGGACCACCACCATGCATTTTTAGGGCCCGTACTGTTGCAACCAAGACAACTACGTTCGGGATTAAGCCGGAATAACGGCATTTAATATCGAAAAATTTCTCCATGCCAATGTCAGCACCGAAGCCGGACTCCGTGACGACATAATCGGCTAATTTCAAGGCAATGCGGTCGGCGATAATAGAGCTATTACCATGGGCAATATTGGCAAACGGTCCGGCATGGACGAATACCGGGGTGCCTTCAAGGCTCTGCATTAATGTAGGCTTGATTGCATCTTTCATTAACACTGTCATCGCTCCCGCAACGCCCAGGTCTTCGGCGGTAATCGGCTCGCCAGCCTTTGAGGTGCCGATGACGATTTTCCCGAAACGTTCTCGCATATCAGCCAAATCTGTCGTTAAAGCAAGGATAGCCATGATTTCGCTGGCAACCGAGATGTCAAAGCCGGTGCGGCGTGTCATCCCTTTTTCTTCAGGCCCTAGACCAATCATGATTTCCCGTAAAAAGCGGTCATTGGTATCAACCACCCTGCGGAAAGTGATGCTATCCGGATCAATATCCAGACGGGCGAATTTGCTTCGCTCTTCGGGAGTGAGTTCATTGGGGTCGGTTTTGTTGATCCCCAATTTTTTCAGCCGTTTCAACATAGGCGGGGAGAATCGCCGATTGCCTTGTTTGTCGGGTGGACAAAGCGCATTGAAGAGCTGCTCATCGGTTTGGGATGCTTCGTGGAACATGCGGGCATCGATAGCTGCTGCTAACAGGTTGTTGGCAGCGGTGATCGCATGAATATCGCCGGTGAGATGCAGGTTGAAATCTTCCATCGGGACGACTTGGCTATAGCCACCACCCGCTGCCCCGCCTTTAATCCCAAATGTTGGGCCCTGGCTGGGCTGACGGATACAGGTGAATACGCTCTTTTTAAGGTGGGCACCAAGTGCTTGACTTAAACCCATGGTGGTGGTGGTTTTTCCCTCACCTAATGGGGTTGGCGTGATGGCTGTTACATCCACATAGATACCATCGGGGACATCTTTAAGTCGTTCCAGCACTTCCAATTTGACTTTGGCTTTGTAATTCCCGTAGAGCTCAAGCTCTTCGGGGAGTAATCCACACTCTGCAGCTACCTGAGTAATTGGTTTAAGGTCAGCTGCTTGGGCAATTTCGATATCAGATGGGACGGGAAACTTTCGCTGTAATTTCCGATATTCAAAAGGTTGGCGGGCTAAATCTTTTTTTGAAGCGCACATATTATCTCCCTTTCATAAAAATAGGATTTCCTTATAGGTTCTCTTGTAATATTTTCATTGCATTTCTGTAATCTGACAAGGGATACCTATCCTAACCTGAATATGCTAAGCGTCTTAAAATAATCATCTTTTTGCAATAATACGCAAAAAAATTCAATATGATCGATGAGAGCGTAAGGAAAATGAAAATTATTGATTGGCTTGCATGGCTAATCCGATTGCCCCACAAACACCGGCTCGATCTCCTAACATTGGTTCTACCATGATCTGGTTGATCTCTCTTTCTCCAAAATTGCCATAGCCATTGACGAGTTTATTTGTCTCTTGTTGAATCCGTTTCAGTAATCCTAAATGCCGCATGATACCGCCGCCAAGGATAATCCGTTGGGGACTGAACGTAAAAATTAGGTTCGTGGTTGCGTAAGCTAAATATTGTGCCTCTAGAGCCCAGGCGGGATGGTTGTAAGGGAGGTTCTCTGGACGAGACAACCAGCGTAATTCCATTGCATGACCACTGGCTAGCCCTTCTAGGCAATCCCCATGGAAGGGACAAATCCCAACAAAGGGATCATTGACGAAGTCATGAGGGATGCGCATATGCCCCATTTCTGGATGATTACTGCCATGAAAGATTTTTCCCGAGAATATTGCGCCGACTCCGATACCTGTCCCAACAGTCATATAAAGGATGGTGTCAAAACCACGACCAGCTCCACTCAACCATTCTCCGAGGGCAGCTCCATTGACATCCGTATCCAGGTAAACGGGAATATTCAAGGCGTTTTGGAACGGGTGGATGACATCGGTGCCTACCCATCCGCTTTTGGGCGTGGAGATAATTTGTCCATAAGTTGGGGAACGAGGATTTAAGTCCAATGGACCAAATGAAGCGATCCCAATGGCTGTAATGTTCCCATATTCTTTTTGTTGATTGAGAAAGAATTGGATGATTTCTGGCAGCGTTTCGGAAGGGGAACGAGTGAAAATAATTGTTTCATTAAGGATATTCATTGGAGATGTACCGATCGCACAAACGATCTCACTACCCCCAATTTCAACTCCACCAAATATGGGTAGATTCATTTTGCTACTTCTTTCAATAAATAATATTTCCCACGCTGAAATCCGCGATTAAGGTAATACTGTCTCGTTCCTATGGCAGATATGACTGCCATTCGCTGATAGCCATGCTGAGCAGCAATATTTTCTGCCCAATTCAGTAAGCGGGTGCCTAAGCCAATATGTTGAGCAGCGCCCGGAAGGTCTTTACCAACTTCAAGGGATTGCCCATAGACGTGCACTTCCCGAATCATTGCTGCTCCTTCGATTTCTTGAATCCCAATCTTTGGTGCATTTTGATATGGCAGTGATAAGCGCAAAAAGCCAACTAATTTGTCCTCATCAGTATTGTAACTGAGAAAATGTTCTTCGGCATACGCAGCTGGATAGATTATATCTTGGCGGATTAAATGATTGTGATCAATGTGTCCTTTCCCTATTTCTCGACAGCGGATACAGGAACAACGAGTACCACGCCGTTGCAGTTCTCGGTGAACATCCTGGCGTAAACTCGTTACCTTATTCCCTTCAACTACATACGTCGAAGGGATGTCGCGAATAATCCGATTTACACGGCAATAACGGGGGATGGTTGGCTTAATATCAGCGATTAAGTCGATTAATTCTTGGGTAGTGTATGGCTGATAACCACCTTCTTGCCAGATTTTATATAGCTCTGTGTGTTCGAGCAGTTGGGTGGGATAAATTTTAATTTCATCGGGACAAAAACCGTCCCACATCCTTTGAAAATCTATTCGATCAGATTGGGGCGTGGCGCCGAGTAAGTTTGGCATCCAATGGAGGACGATCTTAAATCCAGCTGCGCGCAGCAGTGATACAGCGTGTAAGGTTTGGGCGACGGTATGACCACGCCGATTTATGCGTAAAATTTCATCATCGAAACTTTGTGCACCCATTTGGACTTTGGTCACACCTAAACGTCTTAGCCAGGTAATTTCCGCCGGATTGATTTCATCTGGCCGGGTCTCGATGACTAGCCCCACATTTCGATGGGCAGCATTCTCATTGATCCTGAAGGCTTGCTCCAGGCTGTCGCTTTCGAACTGATTCATGGCGTCAAAACAGCGTTTGATAAACCATTCCTGGTAATCACGGCGATAAGCGCTCCAGGTACCTCCGAGGATGAGCAGTTCAATTTTGTCGGTAGGGTGGCCCACAGATGATAATGCTTCGATACGCGAAGTCACTTGATCAAACGGATCAAAGTTATTTTCAACTGCTCGCCGAGCGCCTGGTTCATCGGCAATGTAGCTTTTCGGCATATTTTGCTCTGTTGGGCAAAAAACACACTTCGCCGGGCAAGGGTATGGTTTGGTTAAAACGGTGACCGTTGTAACACCGGATAGCGTGCGAATCGGCTTTAGGCGAATTCGGGCTAATAAATCTGGGTCATCCTTCCAGATGCCATTCTCAATCATCTGTCGATAAGCGGCAACCAGGACATTCTTGCCCAAATATCCCCCATCTGGCAGAGGGTTCTGCCGTAATGCATCAGTTACATCACTGCCATGCTTGATTTGTTCTAAAATATGGATGGCTAGTGAAATTTGCTGCGGGGAGAATTGCCGAGCTGCTTGCCAAACTTCTTTTTCCATTATAATGACCTTATGCAACCGAAAACCATTAATCAATTACTAGAGATTAATCAACAATTTTACCAGACCTTTGCACTTCCTTTTTCGTCAAAGCGGATGAAAATTCAACCAGGGATTCGTCAGTTATTACCGCAGTTAATTTCTCATCCCTCTATATTAGATTTGGGTTGTGGGAATGGGGAATTAGCGCTTGAGTTGTACCGGAATGGGTTTACTGGCAGATATGTGGGTCTTGATTTCAGCAATAATTTATTAGAGATAGCCCTAGCTCGAGTAGAGGAATCCCCTTGTTCAGCTCGTTTTTTCCATGCTGATATCACCAAAGAAGACTGGTTGAGTAAGATTCAAGATGATGATTTTAGTGCTGTAGTTGCTTTTGCGGTTTTGCATCATATTCCCGGTCTGGAGTACCGCTTAAGAATTTTAAATATCGTTCATGAAATTCTCACGAAAAGAAATGATCCCATCAATAAAGGAAAATTTTATTTTTCAGTATGGCAATTCCTGAACAGTGAACGACAACGGAAACGAATTCATGATTGGACAGAAGCGGGATTAGCCACCCAAGATGTGGATGAGAACGATTATTTGTTGGATTGGAAAGAGGGAGGATTTGGCTTTCGTTATGTGCATCATTTTTCCGAAGAGGAATTATGTAAACTAGCACAACAAAGCGGGTTCGTTGTCCGAAAATCTTTTTACTCTGATGGAAGAGAAGGCAATCTCGCCCTTTATCAAATTTGGGAAGTGATTTAAATGGATTTACGAAAAATGAAATTGGAATATGTTCTCGATAATAGTATAATCTGTTTGTTATTTCAGAGAAAGCAGAGTACCCCTGTCTATCGAATTGTGTGGGGAGAGACTGCACCTCGAATTTGAACCCGAGATAGAATTTCAAATTAATGCGTGTTCTGGTATTCTCCGATATTCATGCTAACTTAACCGCCTTAGAGAGTGTGCTTTCTGATGCGGGGGGATTTGACGCGGCCTGGTGTTTAGGGGATATTGTGGGGTATGGCCCTGATCCAAATGAATGTATCGACCGGATTCGTCAATTGCCTAATTTAACCTGTATTGTGGGCAATCATGATGCGGCGGTGCTGGAGTTAATTGAAACGGAAGCATTCAACCATGAGGCAAAAAAGGTGATTTATTGGACGCAATCCGCACTAAACGATGCCAGTTTTCATTTTCTACGACAGTTGCCGCAAAAAGTTGTCATGGATAATATCACTCTGGTGCATGGTAGCCCGCGTCAACCCGTTTGGGAATATCTTTTAGATTCTCAAACCGCTGGAGAAAACTTCCGTTATTTTGATACTGATTTTTGCTTTGTCGGACATACCCACTTGCCATCCCTTTTTTATTTAGAGGAGGGAGAAACTCAACCTTTTGTCAGCTTGATCTCTGCTGGTCAATCGTTTCAACTCATCCCGCGGTCGATATTAAACCCTGGATCAGTGGGACAACCACGTGATCGTGATCCGCGTGCAGCGTATGCGATATTTGACACCGAAACATCACGTTGGGAAAGCCATCGGGTCGTGTATGATATTCTCAGCGTCCAGGAACGGATGCGCATTGCTGGTTTGCCAGACCGTCATATTCAACGGCTGGCTGGTGGTTGGTGAAACGCAGGGAACAAAGAACCTTGCGTTTCGTCTTTAAAGAAGAAAAGGAGAGAAAAAGATGAAATCAAAAAGCAGAACATATCAAATTTTGTCCACATTGGGGATAATAATGGTGATGGTATCTTTGGTAACCGCTTGTGCAGCCCGACCAGCAGCCCCGATGGAAAAAACAATCGGTCAATCCGCAGATGTATCCCGGGAAAGTTCAGCCCCAGCCAGCGGTGCCCCGCAGATGCTGTTACCAGCACCCGAGAGCCAAAATGCTTTTGCAAGTACGCAAGCAAGCAATAGCGATCGCATGGTGATCAAGAATGCAACTCTCACACTGATTGTGAAGGATCCCGTTCAATCAATGGATGCAATCACGCAAATCGCGGAAAAGATGGGCGGGTATGTGGTCTCGGCGAATCTCACACAAACGCAATCGCAAAGCGGAAAATCTTTGCCACACGCATCGATTACAATCCGTGTTCCAGCTGAGAAGTTGAATGACACCCTAAAAGAAATTAAATTATTATCCCCACAGTTGCCTGAAAGTGAAAATATTGAGAGCCAGGATATTACAAGTCAATATACTGACCTTGATTCACGACTGCGCAATTTAAAGGATACGGAAGAGCAATTGCGGAAGATAATGGATCAAGCTTACTCAACAGAAGATGTATTGAGTGTCTATAATCAATTGACGCAGGTTAGGGAGCAGATTGAGGTGATTGAAGGGCAAATGAAGTACTATCGCGAGTCTGCTGCGCTTTCATCCATTAGCACAGAGTTAATCGCTGAAGAGGCAGTCGAACCGTTAAGTATTGCTGGTTGGAAACCGGTTGGAGTAGCTCGGGATGCTTTGCAAGCCTTGATTAACGCGCTGAAATATATTGTGAATATCGTAATTTGGTTGGTGATTTTTATCCTGCCTGTCATCATCGTGCTTTATGTGGTATTTGTATTTCCTTTAAGTCGGCTCTTCAGGTTTCTTCGAAAACGCCGCAAAATACAAAAAAATCCTCCTTCTACAAATCCACCTGCTTCTGAGTCCCAACCTCAAGATAAATAAGAGAGAGAAAATAATTCATAAAGAATAAACATTGAGCGGAAACGAAAATAAAACCCCCGCAGAGGATCAATCTAGCGGGGGTTCTCTTCTCCAATGGCTACTGCAACAGCAGCGGCGATAGCGATGCTGTGACTTAAACTAATAGACCAATTAAATAAGTTTTGGGCTTGGCTTAGCTGAAGAGCCCGGTTATGAAGGATTAAATAGGGTTGGCGGTGGTCGTCTGAAACAATTTCGATGTCTAACCAACCTACCTCTCCGATTCCGCAGCCTAATGCTTTCGAAACAGCTTCTTTAGCGGCAAATCGAGCCGCAAGTGATTCGGGTTTACTTCGCGCATCTTCAATTTCTCGTTGTGTAAAGATACGCTGAAGGAAGCGATTTCCATAACGGTTCAACGCTGCTTCTATCCGCTCAATTTCGATTAAATCAATGCCAGTACGAATGACCATCTGAATAATTTTTATTCAAGGCTGCCAGCCGCGACAATCGCCAAGCGATTCGGGTCAAGATAACGTTGGGCGGTTTCTAAAATTTGGTCGACGGTGACAGATCGAACCAGATCCTCATATTGGAGGTAATAATCCAATCCAAGATCGAACCGTTCCAGGTTACTAATCGCATAGGCTACACCCATGTTTGACTCAAGGGAGATAGGTAACCGACCGATAAAATTAGCCTGGCTATCTTCCAATTCTTCCTGCGTCACTTTTTCGGTTACGAAGCGGCGGATTTCGCGAATGATTAAATCGATTGCTTTTTGCATGTTCTGCGGTGCAACCCCGGCTGCAACAACCCAGCTTCCTGGACCGACACCAGCGCTTAGACTGGAATAAGCATAATAAGCTAAGCCTTCTTTTTCGCGGACGATATCCCCAATCCGACCCATTAAACCAAATTGGCCCAAGATACTATTTCCCAATGCGGCAGACATATAATCGGGTGATTTTCGATGGGGACCGATGGATCCGATGATTAAATCCACTTGCGATTTACCGGCGATATTAACCTTTTTTAGTATTGTTTCATTCATTGGGGATAGCGCTGGTAACTCGATCGGAGGAGCTTGGTGAGGGTTTTCCCATGACGAGAAATAATTTGCGATGGTTTCCACCGCTTTTTGCGGTGCAATGGCGCCGACGACGACGATCACCATACCTCGCGGACCATAATGTTTTTGTTGGAATTGTTTAATATCTTCTATCGTGATATTTTGGATTGTTTCGATGTAACCCTCTTCGGGTCGGCTGTAGGGGTGATGGTCAAATACAATTTGATCAAAGGTGAGGGAAGCCATCTCGGCAGTATCTTGAGACCGCAAGATTAAATTGGTGATAAGTTGCGCTCGTTTACGCTCGACATGCTCAGTGGGAAATTCGGGCTTTTGAATAGCACTGCTAAACAATTGGATGAGCATTTCGAAGTCTTCTGCGAGGCAACGGCCACCAAAGCTGGTGACATGAGTGCCACCCTCGAAGTTGAGATTGGCGGCAGCGGATTCGAGTTTCTCATAAATGGTTTGGTAATCGAAGTCTTGGGTTCCAAGTAAGAGTGAAGCTGCAGTAAAGTTCGCCAATCCGAGTTTATCCTCTGGATCAAGAAGGCTGCCTGCTTGAATGAATCCGTTGAAAACAATCGAAGGGCTATTGAAGTTTGGTCGAACAAGAATGACAATCCCGTTGGGGAGTTCCACACGGGTGATATCCGCCGCGCTGGGCAGAGATTTATGACTCGGGGAGAATGAAGTTGGTGGATGTGTCATTTTATTGGTCACTTTCGGCATGGGTTTGGAAAGTTTTCGTAGATTGGGGAATATAAAATCCAGTCACACGGTTTTGCGGGCGCAGATATTTTTGGGCGACTTGTTGAACTTGCTGCGGTGTTACCTCAGCTAATTGCTCAAGGACATTCAAGTACCATTCATAACTGGCAACCATAGAGGAAAAACCTAACCAAAAGGCTTGATTACTGATGCTCTCTGTTCCATAAGCAAACAAAGCTCGCGCTTGCTTGATCGCCCGCTCAAGTTCTTCCTTGGTTGGTGGCGTATCCTGAATACGATGAATCTCTTCCTCGATTCGTTCGAGGACCTCTTGCGGGGTTCTTTCTGGGCGGACAATGCAAGTAATAATATGCAGGAATGGATCAATCGTCGCTCCAACACCACCATGTACGCTGACAGTCAAATCATTTTCCACTAGCGCGCGATATAACCGTGATGTTTTATTCGAGATGCCACCCCCAAATATGTTGAGGTTGCTTGGCCCTGTCAGCAGGCTATCGAGGATAATCAAGGGAATGAAATCGGGATGGGTTGTTTGAGGAATATGATGGGCTAACATGAGGAAAGTTGTGTCATCAGGTCCCTCTACAATCACCCGTCGTTCTCCCTGCTGAGGCGGTTCGGGACGGTTAAGGCGGGGAGGGTTTGAACCTGCGGGAATGTCTTGGTAAAGTTGTTCGATTTGTTTAAGAATAACCTCACTTTCGAAATCTCCTGCGAGACTTAAAACCGCATTATTCGGAGTATAGTAAGTGCGGTAGTGCTGGTAAAGGTCATCGCGTTGCATCGTTTGAAGATCAGCTAAATCACCAATCACTTCATGATGATACGGGTGAACTCGAAATGCCATTGCTTGAACTTCCTCATTCAAGCGGAAGAGAGGTTCATTCTCATTGCCTTGGCGTTCAGAGATAACAACGGTTCGTTCTGATTCGACTTCATTCGGATCAAAAAGGCAATTGACCATCCGGTCTGCCTCGAGCTCTAAGGTGAGGCTAATTTTATCTGCTGGCATGGTTTCGAAACATGTTGTCCAATCTAGATAAGTCATTGCGTTCCAGGAGCCGCCTTCGCGCGAAATCGCTTTATCTAACATGGCAGCAGGAAATCGTTCTGTCCCTTTAAACAGGATGTGTTCAATCCAATGGGCGATACCAGTTTTTCCGCTGGGCTCATCGCGAGAACCAACTCGATACCAAATCCACTGGCTGATAATGGGCGCGGTGTGGATTTCTTTCAGGAGAACTTGTAGTCCATTTGCTAACGTTATATTAATGATATTTTCAGACATATTGACTCCATGATATGCATTCGACACTGTATAATACCATGAGAGGAGAATAATCGGCAATAATCAGGTAATTTTCACTTGTGATTTATATCACACTTGTTTATAATCAATGAGTAAGCATGCAATCTACAAAATAGAGGAAACTCCGGTGGGTCGTTTTACAACCAGTCGAGAGTATCATGGAGGAATTAATGGAATCCCAATCACTTGCTAATTATTCTATTGCTGTTATCGGGGCAGGTCCAGCGGGGTTATATGCCGCTCGTGTATTAGCTGAACAAGGCGCATTGGTGGTGCTTTTTAATCGCGACATAAAACCAGGCGGATTAGCTGAATATGGTATTTATTTTGATAAAGTAAAAATGAAGGAAGGGTTGCGAAAGCAGTTTCAGCAGATACTCGAAATGCCAAGTGTGCATTATTTTGGTAATGTGGTAATTGGCAAGGAAGCCGATATCTCGTTGGATGAAATCAGGACGATGGGATTTGACGCGGTTCTGGTCACTGCTGGGGCACAAGGTACAAAATGGTTGGGCATTCCTGGTGAAAATATCCCGAAAGGGGTCTATCACGCAAAAGATATTGTTTATCATTACAATAAATTGCCTCCCTTCAGCCAGAAAGAAATTTACATCGGTCGCAGGGTAGCGGTAGTTGGGGTTGGCAATGTCATGACTGATATTGCGCGCTGGTTAATCCGCACGAAAAAAGTGGATGAGGTGATAGCGGTGGCACGCCGTGGTCCGGCTGAAGTGAAATTTGATAAAAAAGAGATGGAATACATCATCGCGAACCTCGACCTGGACGCCTTAGATGAGGAAATCCGCCGTGCCAAACCGATTATGTTAGCAATAGGGCAAGATCCTGATGAAGCTAGAGCAAACATCCTTGCGGCATTACCCAGAGCGGTTGAGCCGGTTTCGAAGACACGCTTTCGGTTCGACTTTTTAGCTGCGCCAACCCGCATACTGGGAGAAGATAAGGGCTATGTGACCGGATTGGAAGTCGAAGATACAACTTTAGTCAAAGTGAATAATGACACACGGGCGAAATTATTGGGTTCGCGGCGTAATTTGTACGTGGATACTGTTATCTTTTGTATTGGTGATAAGGTGGATGAGCGATTTGGCCTCCCCGTGCAATGGAATGAGTTTGTTAAAAACCCCAACCCGCAATTTCCGGTGGAAGATATTTCTTATGAAGCTTTTGATCCCGATGCGGGAAAACCAATTGAGGGAGTGTTTGTGGCGGGTTGGTCACGCGAAGCGAGTCACGGATTAGTCGGTGTGGCGCGAAAAGATGGCGAGCGCTGTGCTAAAGCGGTGATGCAGTTTTTGGAGACATTAACGCCAAAAGACAATCCTTCTGATTTGCTGCAAAAGGTGCAGAACCGACTACAGTCATTGGGCAAACCGATCGTGACACAAACTCATTTGCCACTGTTGACTGCTGCCGAAAAAGCAAAAGCAGCTGAGTTGGGTGTGGAAGATTTTAAATTCGCTACCAACGACGAGATGTTACAGGTGATGGGCTTTGAACCAGCAAAAGGATGAAAGTTCAAGGACGCTTAATCGTTTGAATACGGTATCATCATGATGATGCCAATCAGAATAGTTACCTGACCGAGAATGACACCAATTGCCTGAACATGCCCAAAATACGGGATGGCAGGGAAGCGGTGGCTGCCAATTCCAAATACATCCGCCATGCCGCTCAAAGCAGCCACCACATAACCAGTGCTGACCAATCGAAAACCAATATCAGCAATGATGGAGCGTTGTTTCCCATTCCAGAGCGCATTAATCGTCAGATAACCGCCTAAACATATTCCGGCTAAGCCAACCAGAAAGACGGCAATCTGGACAAAACCAATCACGGGACTGCGGTCTAATGCGAATAGGGATGGTTTGATTCCAATGAGAAAAATAATTAATCCGATTGTGAGAAAGATGACTCCATTCCGTACACGACGGTTAATTGATTTTTCTTTTTGATTTTCCATCTTATAAACCTTTTGATTATTTACTCAGGAAGGTTTTCCATTAAGATATTCAACCAATTCTTTCCCAGGATCTGTTCACAATCTTTTTGCGAATAGCCACGTGCTTGTAGCAAATCGCCAATTTTTTGCAGATCAGCGATCGTATCGATTTCGAGCGGCACACTTTGCTTTCCAAAGCCGCCATCAAAGTCGGTGCCAAGCGCAGCATGGTTTGTGTTTCCGGCAATCTGGCAGATATGATCGATTTGGGCGACGACATGGTTCAAAGTGACTTCTTCCCGGCTGTCACCCGTTTTCCAGCCAACTTTAAGAAAAACATTGAATGGTACAACGCCAATGACTCCGTTCCGTTCAATAATCCGTTGGATGACGGGATCCGAGAGATGCCGGTTCGATTCGCTTCCCTTGAGCAACGCGATGGCATTTGCATGCGATGCAATAATGGATCCGGGATATGTGTCTAAGGCTTGTAAGGCAGCTTTTTCATCCATGTGGCTAAGGTCGAGTATCATACCTAGCTCTGCCATGTGTTCCAATAGTTCATATCCTAATTTCGTTAAACCACCCGGCTCGCCTGTGCCACCACAATACCCATTGCCTGCCCAGGCTGGACCAATTAATCTAACTCCTAAATCCCACCAATCCGCGACTTGAGCGGGTTGGAGAATACCTTCTGCTCCTTCCATCAGCATAACCAATCCAACTGGATGATCTCCTGTCTGATATTGCCAATGATCCAATAGAGCAGCAAGGTCTTTCTTTGAATAAAGGATTTGGAATTTATCTGGGTATTGAGAAGATAACTTTCGATATACGTCAACCTGGGAACGGTATAATTTTTGAGCTTCTTTTGCATCGCGATAACATTGAGTATCCCATTCGCCCATTTTTCTGCGCAATGGCGCTGCAAAGAGGGTAGAGAAAATGACTGCAACCGATGCAGATTGATACTCTGGATAACCGAGTAAAGTATCGCCATTCCATTGCGGAATGGATGTGGCCGCTTCTTTGCGGCGAGTTTCTATTGCGGATTGGGTGTAATCTCGCTGAAAGGTAAGGATATTCCAGGCAAGATCTTCATGTGCATCAACGATTAACATAATGTCTCCTTGGTAAGGGT
>Ga0078972_1001321_pt1 | contig 93829 bp, 74 predicted proteins | sample YelNatPaOPGAMG01_FD_67568 | JGI IMG/M metagenome (GOLD analysis project Ga0078972, IMG submission 67568) | Hot spring thermophilic microbial communities from Obsidian Pool, Yellowstone National Park, USA - OP-RAMG-01 (SPADES assembly) (version 2) | ecosystem: Environmental > Aquatic > Thermal... | reverse complement strand
TAGAACTATTGTTGACGGAGATATACCTGCAGGAGAGTATACTGCCATATGGGATGGGCGGAATGCAAGTGGAGATGAGTTAAGTAGCGGCGTGTATCTCTGCAGAGTTATAGCATCATCTTTTTCTCAGACAATCAAGATAATCCTGTTAAGGTAGGAACTTTATCCTTCTCCTACATTTTCAGCCATAAGAAAACATTTTTGCTTCCTACGTGAGCACGCTAAAGCGTGGCAAACGCTTAAACATTCATTCTCTTTCCAGCATTTGAAAATCCTCAAGAACCCTGTGCTTTGGTAGTTCCTCTTTTTCTTTTCCATTGTCCTGGCAGCAGCGCGAGTGCATTTGGTTTCTTATTTGACATTCTTGCAGGGATGCCTTAAATTTTTGTTAGATTTCATTTTGTGCAAGGAGGTTGGAAATGATGTCACGTGCAATTTTTATTATCCTGATGTTTGTCGTTGGTTCACTTGTTCTTGCCGGCTGCGCGACAACTACGATTCTTGTCCCCGTTACGCGCCCTGCCGAGATTAATCTGAAAAACTTCAATAAGATTGCTGTCGGCGAGATAGAGGGGAGAGGGGGTGCCGATCTCGCTGATGATCTTACAGATGCTCTTGTTAGCTCCGGACGTTTCGAGGTACTTGATCGACGGCATCTTGATGAAATTCTCCGTGAACATGATCTCAGTCTCTCCGGTTATATCGACGAGGCAACCGCAGTGAAGGTGGGAAAGCTTGTTGGTGCTGCTGTTCTTGTGGGAGGACGGGTATCTGTATACAAGTATGAGGAAAAGATTGAGCGGGTTGAAACGGTGGATAAGAAAGGCATTCGTCATGTATCAAACACGAGGGTAGGGAGAGCAAATATCTCCGCGAACTTGCAGCTTACGAATCTCACTACCGGTCGCATCCTCACGGCGAAGCGCTTCGATCGTGTAGCTGAGCGTCGGACGTATGGGTATGACCGACCGCCCGATGAGATCGATCATGACAGACTTCTTGCTGAGGCTCGGGCAATTGTGGTTACTGATTTTATGAAGAAGATTGCACCCTACAGGGAGATGGTCCGGGTGAAGCTATTGAAGGACAGCGATATCCCGGCGCTTGAAGAAGGCATTAACTGGGCGAAGCGAGGTGAGTGGGAAAGAGCTGCTGAGGTCTTCAAATCAGCAACAAAGGAGCACCCGCGGAGCGACAAGGCTTTCTATAACCTCGGTGTTGCACTTGAGTATTCTTATCTGTTTCCAGAAGCAGTGGAAGCTCTCCGGCAGGCGTACGAGATCAATCCTGACGAGCAGTATCAGGATGAAATTGCCAACGTACGTCGCATGGAAGCTGAGCAGAAAAGGTTGCAGGAACAAGAGTGACCGTAAATTGCTAAAGAGCTTTACATCTTGCAGCACTACCCGTAGAGTTCCTGTTCCACCAGCGCACAGATGATATGTCCAATTGTGATGTGACCTTCCTGTATCCGCTGTGTATCTGTTGAAGGGACAATGATAGGGAGCTGGCAGACCGTGCGTGCTCGTCCGCCATTTCCTCCAAGAAAGCCAATGGTGACAAGTCCGCGCTTATTTGCCACTTCGAAGGCACGAATCACGTTTTCGGAGTTCCCACTTGTTGTGATACCGATCAATACGTCGCCTTCGTTTCCTAAAGCCTCAACCTGGCGAGCGAATATATTTTCGAAGCCAAGGTCATTTCCACCGGCTGTAAGTGCTGATGTATCTGTGGTGAGAGCAATCGCCGGGATCGCCGGGCGATCGAGATCGTGCCGCATCCTGATTACGAGCTCCGCAGCAATATGTTGAGCATCAGCGGCGCTGCCACCGTTTCCGCAGAGGAGAATCTTCTTTTTGTTGAGAAGCGCACGAAGGATTAGGTCGGCAGCCTTCATAATGTCGCCGGTGCACTGTTCGGCGATCTGTTCTTTGAGCTTTGCACTTGCTGTGAGAGAATCCGTAATGAAGCTTTGCCTGAGAACAAGGGTAATCGGTTTATATGCCATTTAAGCCTCGCGCTTATCCCGCCAATGGCTGGAGAAGTTACGTTCCTTTCAGTAGAGAACGTATGATCTCAGGAATCTGGCGCAGAGCATCATTCATTTTGTTTACGTCTTTCCCACCAGCGGTAGCAAGGTGAGCACGTCCGCCGCCTCCGCCGCCAACAAGCTTAGCTACCTGGCTCACGATTTTCCCCGCCTGGAGTTTCTTCGATTTTATCAGATCGTCGGTAACAACGCACACGAGAGAGACTTTATTGTTCACGACTGAGGCGAGAACCCCGACTCCGCTTCCAAGTTGTTCCCGGAGGACATCACCAATGTTTTTTAGTTCTTCTGTTGATGCAACTGAGACAACGCCGGTAACCAGTTTCAGTCCGTCGAGGAGAATTGATTCTCCGACAAGCTTCTGAAGCTCTCGCTTTGCTTCTGCGAACCGAAGATCGGCAAGTTCTTTTTCGAGACGTCGGCGTTCTTCAAGGAGCATTGAAACGCGTTCTACAAGTTCAGAGGGTTCGGCATTCAGGATATGTTGCAATTGCTCGATTTGCTTGAATTGCCGGTAAATGAGTTCATCAGCGTTTCTTCCTGTTATGGCTTCAATTCGTCGTACGCCACTGGCGATGCTTCCCTCGCTTATGATTTTGAAGTAGCCGATGTCTCCAGTTGATGCCACATGGGTACCGCCGCAGAACTCCATGCTGAAATCGCCGAACTGGACTATGTTGACACGGTCGCCGTATTTTTCGCCGAAAAACATCAGTGCACCCATTTTCTTCGCCTCATCGAATGGGATGCTACGATGATGCGTCATTGGGATATTCTCTCGGATTTTTTCATTCACGAGCGCCTCGATATCTTGTAGCGCAGTTTCATCGAGTTTTTCAAAGTGTGTGAAATCAAATCGCAGTCGCGATGGCTCGACGAGCGACCCGGCTTGATGGACATGGGCGCCCAGAATTTTCCGAAGCGCGGCGTGGAGAAGATGCGTTGCAGAATGATTTCGCATAATGGCTCGCCGCCGTTCCCCGTCAACTGCTACGTGGACATGCTCACCTACGGAAAATCCACCTTCGATGGACTGCTCGGTGACATGAACGATGCTTTCCCCGCTCCGGATTAGATCAACGACTTTGAGGTGCGTTCCTCGTGTCTCGATTAAGCCAGTGTCATCTACCTGCCCACCTGCTTCAACGTAGAACGGGGTTTTATCGAGAATGACTAACTCGTTCTCTTTCTCATGCTTTACTCCGATGACAATCGCATCGTCTTCGAGGCGATCATATCCAGTGAATTCTGTCTTTGTGGGTGAGTTCTGGAGAATCTCGAACCCGCTCGGCGATATCAATTTGTCCATCGCCTTGTCTTCCAGTCTCAAGGCTTCGCGGGCACGATCGCGCTGAAGCGTCATGAGAGCTTCAAATGCATCAAGATCAACGGTCAGTCCCTGTTCTCTTGCCATCAGTTGCGTGAGGTCAAGTGGAAATCCAAACGTGTCATAAAGCTTGAATGCCTCGTCCCCCGGAAAGACCTTTTCTCCGCTGCGTTTAACTTTCGCGGCTACAGAATCGAAGATTTCCATGCCGCGATCGAGCGTGGCGATGAAGTTCTCCTCCTCTCCCCGAATGACGCGTTCGATATACGATTGTTTTTCTCGAACCTCAGGATAGGTATCGCCCATGATCTCAGCGAGTGCAGGGACAAGACGATGCAAGATCGGTTCATGGGCATCGAGCTGGCGGGCATAACGAGACGCACGCCGGAGCAGTCGGCGTAGCACGTAGCCCCTACCTTCGTTGGAAGGAAGGGCTCCATCTGCGATGGCGAAGCTGAGTGCTCGCACATGGTCTGATATAACTCGCATCGCAACCTGATTGCGCTCGCCACGGTAATGCTTTCCCGTGAGAGTGCTTATCTGCCTGATCAAGGGGACAAAGAGGTCGGTATCGTAGTTCGACTGCTTTCCCTGGAGAATGGCAACGATTCGCTCAAGCCCCATTCCTGTGTCAACGTGTTTTGCGGGGAGCTCCTCAAGTTCGCCACGGTCGTTTCGGTTGTACTGGATGAAGACAAGATTCCAAATTTCTATGACGTCTGGCGAGGAATTGATCATCGATGGTTTGGCACCATCTCTGGTTCTATCAAAATGAATTTCGGAGCAGGGACCGCAAGGGCCTGTTTCTCCCATTTCCCAGAAATTCTCCTTTGCACCAAATCGCAGAATGTGTTCGGTGTCTATGTCCGTAACTTCGCGCCAGAGTTCTGCAGCTTCGTCATCAGTTTCAAAGACGGTAGCCCATAATCTTTCCTTTGGGAGATTCCACACTTTAGTCAGCAGCTCCCAAGCCCAGAGAATTGCCTCGCGTTTGTAGTAATCGCCGAAACTCCAATTGCCAAGCATTTCAAAGAATGTGTGGTGGTAAGTGTCCTTGCCGACTTCCTCGAGGTCATTGTGTTTTCCGCTGACGCGGATGCATTTCTGTGAGTCAGCGGCGCGTTTGTATTCTCGGGTACCCGTCCCGAGGAATACATCTTTGAATTGATTCATGCCGGCGTTAGTAAACAGGAGTGTGGGGTCATCAATAGGAATCACCGGTGAGCTTGGGACGATTCGGTGTCCACGCTCAGAGAAGAAGCGCAAAAAGCTTGCACGAACTTCGTTAGCAGTCATCATGTTTGCATTTCTCTGGGTCTACGGCAAAAATATCAAAGTTCAATCTGCGTGTGAAGAGCAATTTCCTCAAGCACGGAGTTGACCTTGAGGCACTCAGACAAATCTCCTGAGAAGACAAGCGCTTTACCCTTGGTATGAGCTTCCCATGCAATGGTTTCGGCTTTCACGGAATCACATTTGATTGCCTTAATGATCTGTGCAATCACCTCATCGAACGTGTGAATATCATCGTTAAAGAGGATAACTTTGGCTGGCTCAGCAGTCAGGACATCGATTTCTTTTTCGGGCTGTACTGTTGTCTGGTTCTTCTCCATTGCTCTCTCCCCATACACAAAAACCAAAGGCACCAGTCCGTCCGCCTTCTCGGCGGATTCCCACTGGTGCCTATAGTATACAAAAGAGGGAGGTTTTATTCAATGATCTCGTAATGGTGAACGATCATCGACGCCTACCCTCTTATCCCATATTGTTGACGATCGCCTCGGCAAACTCAGAGCACTTCACTTCTTTCGCCCCGTCCATGAGTCGTGCGAAGTCATACGTCACAATTTTCTGATTAATGGTTCGTTCCATTGCGGTTTCAATGAGCCGAGCGACCTCTTTCCATCCGAGATATTCGAACATCATTGCACCTGAGAGGATGAGGGAGCCGGGGTTGACTTTGTCAAGACCGGCATATTTTGGGGCAGTGCCATGAGTTGCTTCAAACACTGCGTAGTGATAGCTGATGTTGCCGCCGGGGGCAATTCCGAGCCCTCCGACTTGAGCGGCAGCGGCGTCGCTCAGATAGTCGCCGTTGAGATTCGGCGTGGCTACTATGTCGTACTCAGATGGGCGGAGAAGAAGCTGCTGGAACATGCTGTCAGCAACTCGGTCCTTGATAACGATTTTGCTCGCCGGCTGCTTTCCTTGATACTTCTCGATGAGTTCGGTCTCGGTGATGGTTTCGTTTGGGAACTCCTCGCGGGCAACTTCATAGCCCCATTCGCGAAACGCACCTTCGGTGAACTTCATGATGTTCCCTTTATGGACAAAGGTAACACTTCGTCGATCGTTCTCGATGGCGTATTGAATGGCTTTGCGCGCCAGCCGCTTTGAACCGAATTCTGAGATCGGCTTGATGCCGATGCCGGAATCTTCGCGAATCTTTTTGCCGAGCTCTTTCTCAAGGAACTGGATGACTTTCTTTGCTTCAGGTGTATTATACTTCCATTCAATTCCAGCATAGACATCTTCTGTGTTCTCACGGAAGATTACGATGTTCAGGTCCTGCGGGCGTTTCATTGGGCTTGGTACACCGCTGAAGTAGCGAACAGGTCTCACACAAGCAAAAAGGTCAAGGACCTGCCGAAGCGTGACGTTGAGGCTCCGAATACCTCCACCGATCGGCGTTGTCAAAGGTCCCTTGATTGCAACGATGTATTCTTTTATAGCTTGGAGGGTGTCGTCAGGAAGCCAAACTTCCCGATTATACACTTTGTTCGCCTTCTCGCCAGCGTAAACTTCAAACCAGACAACTTCTCTCTTTCCACCGTAAGCTTTCTTGACAGCGGCATCGAAAACAAGCCTTGCTGCACGCCAGATATCAGGGCCCGTTCCATCGCCTTCGATGAAAGGAATGATCGGGTGATCGGGGACGTTGAGCTTATCCCCTACTATTGTGATTTTCTCTCCCCGTTCTGGAGGAGTCAATTTTTCGTACGTTGCCATAGATTTCTCCTTGAATACTTCTAATCTTATCCGACCAGATAAGGAAGGTCGTTCTGTTGTGTGCTACACTGTCTTCATCATTTTCAGTAGCGATGTTTCTGAAAAATGCCCGAGAGTTATCTCCTCAGTTCAATGATGATGAAATGAAACTAGCCCAGAAGAATTTTTCATCCTTGTTGGGAAGACCTTGCACCGCTTCTGGTATAATTCAGCAACCCACCTGCAAGTAGGATTCGCCGCTCACGCTCGACAAGATCATGCTTTACTCTGATGGTGCGACCATTGACTTCTATGGGAAATTCATGCTCGGCGCTCTCAAGAATCGATCGAAGATTTTTCACTTCAATCCTATCTCCTTGGTTGATCGAATCGTAATCTGCTGGATCAACGAAAAGGAGCGGGAGCAATCCGAAGTTAATCAGGTTCGATCTGTGAATGCGTGCGAGCGATTTTACGAGTACGCCTTTGACGCCAAGGTATCTGGGGGCGAGGGCAGCATGTTCACGGGATGAGCCTTGCCCGTAGTTCTCACCACCGACAATGAAGCCGCCTTGCTTCTCCTTTGCACGCTTGACGAACTCAGGATCGACTCGATAGTAGACGAATTCAGCAATCCTTGGGATATTGCTTCGCAGCGGTAGGATTTGCGCTCCGGCTGGCAAGATGTGGTCGGTCGTAATGTTATCTCCAACTTTCAGGAGGACTTCCCCCTTGAGCTCATTTGGCAGTTGATCGAACTGCGGCAAAGGTGCAATGTTCGGTCCACGGATGATCTCCACCTTTGAGCCATCCTTTGGAGGTTTCAGAAGTAGTGCTTCATCAACGGCGAACTTCCTTGGCATCATAACACGTGGATATTTCCCAAGCTTCCGAGGGTCAGTAACTTCCCCCTTCAGCGCCGAAGCAACGGCAACCTCTGGGCTACAGAGGTAAACTTTGTCATTTGGGGTTCCGCTGCGTCCCGGAAAGTTTCTATTTCCAGTGCGCAAGCTGATTCCATTTGTCGGTGGAGCCTGACCCATACCAATGCAAAATCCACAAGCGCTCTCCAGAATACGTGCTCCTGCGGCAACTATATCCCCAAGCGCGCCATTCTCTGAGATCATCTCCAGAACCTGCCGAGAACCCGGCGTGACTCCGAAACTGACTCGTGGATGTACATGCTTGCCTTTCAGCATAGCTGCTACCACCATCAGCTCCCGGTAACTTGAATTGTTGCATGTTCCAACAAGCACTTGGTCGACCGGAAGACCTGCAATCTCGCTTACTTTTACAACATTGTCCGGACTTGATGGCTGGGCGATGAGTGGCTCAAGTTCGCTGAGGTTGATCTCGATGAGCTCGTCGTAAGTAGCAGTCTTATCTGCCTCAAGCCTCTTCCATGCCCGTGGTCGACCCTGCGCTGTTAGAAATTCTTTCGTTCGATCGTCTGATGGGAATATCGAGGTCGTGGCGCCAAGTTCAGCTCCCATGTTCGTTATAGTTCCTCTTTCTGGTACGCTCAGGCTCGCTACTCCAGGACCGAAGAATTCGAAGATTTTCCCAATCCCCCCCTTCACCGAAAGGCGGCGAAGAAGTTCAAGTATGATGTCCTTTGCAGTGACCCATGGTTGCAATTTGCCCGTGAGCCTCACGCCTACGATCTTCGGCATGATGAAGTAAAATGGACCGCCACCCATCGCAACTGCAACATCCAATCCGCCGACACCAATGGCAAGCATTCCTGCACCACCTGCCGTTGGCGTGTGGCTATCGGAGCCAAGGAGTGTTTGCCCCGGCACAGTGAATCGTTCAAGATGAACCTGATGACATATTCCATTGCCGGGCTTGGAGAAAATGATGCCATAATGCGCTGCGACGCTCTGAAGATATCGGTGATCGTCAGCGTTTTCAAAGCCAGTTTGAAGCATGTTGTGATCGACGTAAGAGACAGATAATTTCGTCTTAACCCGATCCAACCCCATTGCCTCAAACTGAAGATATGCCATTGTTCCCGTTGCGTCTTGTGTGAGTGTCTGATCGACACGAATCGCGATCTCCTCGCCCGGGGTCATTGTCCCGGAAAGAAGATGTGCCTTTATGATCTTTTGTGTGATGTTAAGTCCCATGATTCTTCACCCCACTTCGATTTGGTGAACTCTGCCTCAGGCGGATACAGATGATGGGGCAATTCAAATGAATTGCCCCATCGCATCTCATTACGCTTTTGTGACAGTTTCTTTGATCCAATTTGTCGTCACTGATTTTGGCCGTACAATTGGTGAACCGATCGCACGTGAGATAACCGCTTGACTGCTCACGCCGATGATACGTGATACGCCAAAAAGGACAGTGTAGTAGTCGAATTCAGTTATCCCAAAATGCCAAAGGAGCGAACCAGAGGCAGCGTCGACATTGGGCCACGGGTCTTTAGCCTTACCTTGCTCGATCAGGATTGGTGGTACAATCTTGAACGTCTTTTCAACAATCTGGAAAACCTCGTCTGTTGGACAAACGCGTTTTCCAAATTCAATGAACGCGGTAAAGCGTGGGTCAGTCTGACGCAGAACCGCATGACCGTATCCAGGGATAACTTTTCCGCTCTGCAGCGTGTCCCAGGCGAACTTGTGCAACTGCTCATCCGTCGGCACACCCTTGAACATGTCTCTTACCATGAGGATCCATTTCAGGCATTCCTGATTTGCCAGTCCATGCAGCGGACCTGCAAGCCCATCAAGTCCAGCGGACACAGCGTAATATAGATTGGAGAGAGCTGAAGCAACAGTGTGAGTAGTAAAGGCACTTACATTGCCGCTCTCGTGATCGCTGTGCAGGACGAGATAGAGCCGCATGAGGTTAGCAAATTCGCCAGTCGTATCCTTGATGCCCAACATGTGTGCAAAATTTGCTCCAAGGTCGAGCTTCGCATCAGGCGTAATGACCGGACCTTTCTTGTACCGCATGCGGTAGATCCCTGCAGCAATGACGGGGGCTCTTGCGATCAGATCGAGAGCGTCCTCAAGCATCGGCTCCCAGTATTCTTCCTTCCGCATCCCTTCGTTGTACCGTTTCTTGAAATGCGAATCCTTTTCCATGACAAGGATGGCTGTGCTGAACATAGTCATGGGGTGCGAGTCCTTAGGCATGGCTTTCAGGACATCCCAGACATATTTTGGCACTGTCTTGGCTCGTTTCTGGAGATCTGCTTTTAATGTCTCGACACTTTCAGCGTCTGGGAGTTCTCCCGTCAAAAGCAACCACAGAATCTCTTCAGGCAGCTTTTGTGTGAGTTCGCTGATATGGATTCCTCGAATGATTAACCCCCGGTTGTTATCAACTTCTGATGTGTCGCAGACAAGCGCCTTCACACCACGCATTCCACCATATGCCTGTTCAACGGTGACCTGGGAGATAGCTTTGCTTCCATGATCCTTAATGAGATTTCTGATTTCATCTCGGACAGCAGGGAGTGTCTGTGATAATTTCTCTCTTAGCGTTGCCATAAATGCCTCCTGAATATCAACTATGGGTGATAAGTAGAATTAGGTGTTAAGATAATGAAATGTCCCGGAGCCATTTGATACATCCTTTGAAGTAGCACATTCACCTCCGAAACCAAGTACAAATTACGAAGAAGTTGGTGAAAAATCAATCCGCTGCGTCCTTACCTGATCTGCGAATTTCAAGCGAGAGGATAGAACTTTAGGCGGCAAAGTTTTACCTGAGTAGACGTAATTGTCTTTCCAGTGTCAGGCTAACGGTTGATGAAAATAAATCGCGCTCAAACTCTGGCACACGCGGTTAACTCTATCAGTTAACCATGACGTTTCTTTTTTAGATCTTCGCTTATTCAGGTTATCGAGCAACTTTTCTGCTTTCTCTTTCACAGGAGTGAATGTCATATCTGCCTCCGCTACCACAGCTCGCTTCTCTAACCTGAGCTCATTTGTCCGATCTTCTGCCATGCCAATTCCTTTTTGTCATACGGCGACGTACGATTACTCCAGCGCGTCCAGCATGTGATATCCGAAGCTTCCCCTTCTTTCCCTGAAGGACGTTCCCGTAGGTTTGCCTCGTAAGCTTCTGGTATTCATTAGTCCTATCCTTGCGGCAAGCCTTCTCCCTTTGTTCCCTAGCCCGGCTTTTGGATACTTCAAGCTTGACAATAAAATTGATTAGATGTAAATTAAGGGAAACAAAATGAAAGCATATGAAAGCTCAGTAGGAAACAATCGAACGCAAACGAAAGATGATTCACCGCAAAATTAAGGATATGTTTGTCAAATGAGATTGCGCAGTCGGAACAACCTATTTCAAGAAGAGCGGATCCAGGAAATCATGAAAATACTCGAAAGGGAGAATCGAGTATTGATAAATGACCTCTGTAAGACTTTTAACACGTCGGCGGTGACGATTCGGAAGGATCTCGAGCTGTTGGAGAGTCAAGGCGTTCTTAAAAGGACACATGGTGGGGCAATACTGCACAGGCCGTTGTTTCGAGGGCTACCATTAAACGAAAAGGAAAGGCTGAATCAGGAGGAAAAAGAGCGCATAGCAACTGAAGCCGTTAAGATGATCGAGGAGGGGGATGTAGTTATACTTGACTCTGGCTCAACAACTACTTACCTGGCAAGGAAGATGAGGAACCTGAGAGGTGTTACGGTAATCACAAACGCTGTGAATATAGCTTTGGAATTGATAAGCAGTGAGTTGGAAGTAATATTAACGGGTGGAGCGCTACAAAAAAATTCTTCTACGTTAATTGGTCCATTAGCGGAAGATGTTCTGAGAAAAATTTCGGCTGATAAACTATTTCAAGGAGTCGATGGAATTGATTATGAGATAGGTCTTACAACACCAGACATCATAGAAGCCAATACGAGCCGCGTGATGATGCAGCGTGCAGGAGAAAATATACTTCTCGCTGATTCTTCTAAGTTCGGTAGAAGAAGTCTGGCGGTGATTTGCCAGGTAAAAGACATTGACAAGATCATAACAACGAAGAAAATGGATAAACTTGAATTGAAGAAGCTCAACGATATGGGCGTTGAGGTCATCATAGTATGAAAACATTCCTTTAATTGAACAAAAAGTGAGGAGAAAAATGGCTAAACGACTTACCCACTTCATTAAGATTACGTTACTCGCAGTCGTACTTTGGGGCGCCACTCTACATGCACAAGGTGCAAGATATCCCTCGCTGTCGCAGAACCGAGTGGTCCTGGTTGGCGACAGTGGCAGGTGGGATGCGGATAAGGTTCATACACTCTCGGTAGTAGAAGCTAATAGGGGAGGATACAGGTATTGGGGCTACTACGGTCTCTCCTATTATTGGTTATTTGGAGGGGGGCAGCTAAATCTTTTGAAAGCAGGTCTGGCTAGAAGCAATGACTTGATCCACTGGGATAAATACGAAGGGAACCCGATTATTGGAGACAATTGCAGATGGCCCAATGCCATTTTGGTCGGGTCCAAGTTTTATGTGTTCTATGAAGAGTATGATGAAGCAAATGATAGCCGAATAGTGATGGTCACGAGCAAAGATGGTATTCATTTCGATAACAAGATGGTAGTCGTTCCGAGAGAAAGGGGCATGCAGAACCAAAATCCGTTTATCTATTTCAATAAGCGGGATAAGAACTTCTACCTATTTTATTACAGCGGTATAGAAAAAAGCCGGGATTCGACCAGCAAGAATTGGAATATAATGGTCAGAAAGAGCAGGAAGATCGAGGACTTGAAAGATGCAAACCCTATGATTCTTATCACTGCGCGCCATACACTCGCTGCCCCTTCGGTTGCTTTTTATAAGAACAGGTACTACCTGTTGGTCGAGGCATGGAACCCTGAGCGATGGGGAAAGAAGTGGGTTACATTGGCATATGTAAGCAACAAGATTGATGGAAAATACAAAGAGTTAAGTAATTCCCCAGTGTTGAACGATACCGATGCATGTGCATTCCAGTATATATTTCATAATAATCTGTACATTTTTTACTCTCATTGCGTGGACACGGCAAGATCTAACTGGGATTTGAGGATGGTGAAGGTAACAAAATGAACAAATTCCTGACTGAGATAATGGAACAACCCGACTCTCTTGATGCAACTCTTCATTATTATTTAACTGAGGAGGGGGGAAAGAAATTAAAAAACATACGCGACTTGTTTAAGAAGGAAAACTTCCGAGACATAGTCTTTACTGGAATGGGAAGTTCTTACTTCACTTCATACGCTGCGTCCTGCTTGTTCAATAGCCTCGGGATTCATTCTTACGTTGTCAATGCGAGCGAACTTCTTTACTATCATTTTTCATTGGTCACGGACAAAACTCTCATAGTATGCATTTCCCAATCTGGTGAAAGCTATGAAGTGGTGAAATTATTGGAAAAACTTCCCCAGAATGTCTCTTGTGTCGGAATTAGCAATGAGGCGGGAAGTTCTCTAACGACGAAGGCGAAGGAGTCACTGCTAAGTAAGGCTGGCAGGGAGGAGATGACCTCTACAAAGACCTATACGTCAATGACGTTGGTCGCGTTCATACTCGGATGGTTTCTTGCCAGCGTTTGGGACAACGATAAGATATTGCTGGTCAAGAAATTAATAAGCGAGACGAGGCAGCTGCTTACGAGTTATGAAGATTTGATCGATAGACAGTTTGATTTTCTCGGTGACGTGGAGTTCTTGCAGTTTATCGGACGGGGTCCCTCTTTTTCAACTGCGCTCCAGAGTGAATTGATGTTTAAGGAAGCCGCGAGGCTGCCAGCCTCGGCGACTTTAGGTGGGGAGTTCCGACATGGGCCAATGGAGATGGTTAAACCCGGCTTTAAATCAGTAATATTTGCAGCGGGCGAAACCTATAGCCAAAGCATCAAAATGGCTGCCGACATTGCCAGGTACAAAGGAAAGGTAATAATAATCACGAATCAAAATCCTCACGTATCGGATGAGAATGTAAGCATAGTCACAGTGAACCAACCTGATGAATATCTATTTACAGTCCAGAGTATAGTCCCGGTTCAGCTAATGGTTAACGATCTGGCTTTAGCGAAAGGTCTTGTGCCGGGCAAGTTTGTTAACGGTGGCAAAGTGACTTTGTCAGAATAGGATAGACTATGAATGAACCCTACAGAAATAGGTATTTACTGATAATAACAATTCTGATGTACATTGCATTCGGATTGGTCACGTCGGTAATTGGGGTTATTATAGACAAATTCCAATCCGAGTACAATCTCCCTCTCCAGATTGCGGCTCTCCTGCCTTTTGCGTTTTATCTTTCTTACGGACTCTTTTCCATTCCGTTTGGAATCGCAATGGACAGGATAAGTGCAAGGTTTGTTCTTCTTCTTGGAATGGCTCTAATGACTTTAGGCAGTTTTCTCTTTTACTTGAGTGATAATTATCTAATAGTTATTCTGATGATTTTCACCATAGGCGTTGGGGTTACGGCAATTCAAACAGCGGGTAATCCTTTCATTCGTGAATTGGATGCGCCATCTCGGTATACCGCAAATTTGACCGCAGTGATCGGTATCGGTGCGCTTGGGTACGCATTTAGCCCTTTGCTAGTGCCCATCGTTCAGAGCTACGGCTTCTCCTGGAATTCTGTTTATCTAATTTTCGGGTGCATAAATGCAGTGCTCTTTGTTTTGCTGTATTTGGCAAAATTCCCGGAAGTACATCTCCTCGAGGAAGAGAAAATAAAGATAGCTCAGGTTAGATCCCTTCTGAGAAATCCTATAATAATTACTTACAGTCTCGGAATATTTCTGTACGTTGGAGCGGAGGTTGGAACCTCTTCTTATATTCTGATCTTCATGAGCAAAGTACATGGAGTTGGTAATCATGAATCATTCTGGCAACCTGGGTCTCTTTGGTACTCAGCCTTTCCATCTAAATCCGCTCTGGTAGTGGGGCTGTTCTGGCTTTTGCAAGCACTCGGAAGACTAGTTATTGCGCCCATGATGAAGCACGTAGGCGAAAAGAATATCTTTATTTTCCATAGCTTTGGTACTATTGTCATGTTGGTATTGGCAATTTTGGGTAGCGAAGATATTTCATTAGTTGCCTTTGCGTTAGTCGGATATTTTACCTGTGCATCATTCACCTCAATATTTAGTGCTACAATCAATAGTTTTGATTCTAATCATGGAACAATTTCGGGGATTTTAGGAACGTCTATTGTTGGAGGAGCTTTTTGGGGATGGTTGGTCGGGGCGGTGGGTAGTTTCTCGAATATGAAGTGTGCGATGATTATAAATTTAGTTGCTTTCACCTATGTCTTCGCTCTGGCAGTATGGGGAAAGGGGAAATTGGATGTACAGCCGGCGCCTTTAGTTTCACAGAGCGATGAAGCCGTATAGAACAGAAGGAAAAGGCGAATGAAGGATATGATACTCATCGGAGTAGATTTTGGTGGGACTAAAATATTGACGGGGGCAATCACTGAGAAAGGCGAGATACTGTGTGAACCAGTTAAGGTCGCTACCAATGGCTATGAGTCACCCGAAAAGATTATTGCAAGACTTGCAAGTTCAATAGATGAAGTGATTAGAAGAAGTTCATTGAGCATTGATGAGGTTAAAGGAATTGGGTTAGGTGTCACTGGACCACTTGACATAGAGAATGGCATTATTCTCGAATGTCCGCAACTGCCGACGTTGCATTATTTCCCATTGAAAAGGACTGTGGAAGAGCGTTATCACCTACCGGTTTACATGAATAACGACGCAAATTGTTTGATTTACGGCGAGGCACTATTCGGTAGCGGCGTCGGGAAGAATTGTGTGCTCGGATTTACTCTTGGTACCGGCCTCGGATGTGCAATAATTATGGATAAGAAAATATTCAGCGGTTCTACTGGCTCGGCTGGTGAGATCTGGCCTTCACCCTATGGAAACGGAACGATTGAGGACATGGTTTCTGGCGCAGGTGTTTCGAGAATTTATAAAGAGATTTGTGGACAGGAAAAATCCGCACAGGAGATTGAATTGCTGGCAGAAAAGGGAGATGCGAACGCCTTGAGAACCTGGCAGGAATTTGGAAAGCATTTGGCAGTAGCGATATCGTGGGGGATAAATTTTGTTGACCCTGAGATAGTAATATTGGGGGGATCAATATCTAATGCATTCAAATTTTTTTCTTCCTCGATGGAAGACAATCTGCGTAAACATATTTGTCGTATTCCTGCCGAGAGGACACAGATAGTTTGCGCAAAATTAGGTTCCAACGCCGGTTTCATAGGAGCGGCATGCTTGGCGCTATGAGAAACGATGACCTAATCTTCAAAAAACGTTTCAGGGAGGCAAGGATGAAGTCATGGAAGAAGCCAGTTGTTTATATCTCTATTATGTGCATTGCACAAAGCTTGATTGCGCAAGATAGTGAAAGTTTCAAGGACGGGAAAATTCTTCTGTCTAAGTGGGAAATGATATCAACGGTATTAGAAAAGGCAAGTGGCGAGGAAATCTCAACTGGACATTATACGACAACCGCTTGGTATCCCGTTGAAGTACCTACAACAGTCCTGAACGGATTGGTAAAGAACGGAGTCTATCCGAACCCACGATTGGACATGAACAATTATTTGATACCGGATATATCAGATGAGTTCAATACCAAACACGACTTGGCAAAGTATAGTTATTTACCAAATCACGTAAATCCCTGGAAAGATCCTTATTGGTTTAGAACAAAGTTTAAAATTCCGGAGAATTACAGGGGGAGGCAAGTCTGGTTAAATTTCGATGGAATAAACTATAGGGGAGAGGTTTGGCTTAACGGGAGAAGGATAGCTGATTCGAGTGAGATGGTCGGGATGTTCAGGCGTTTCAAGTACAATGTCACCGAAGTGATGAATGGGTCAGACCTGAATTACCTTGCCGTGAAAATATACTCGGTGGATCATCCCGGAATACCCGGAACACAAATGAAAGTATTTGGACCTAATCGCGGTCCCGCCGAAGATCTCTTTAAGGATGTGACGCTCAAGATATCGGGCGGTTGGGATTGCGCCCTCCCTGTGCGTGATAGGAACATGGGGATATATCAACCTGTGTATCTAACCTTTACAAACAACGTCGACATAGTTGAGCCATATGTAGTGACATCTTTACCATTGCCAGATACGTCGGAGGCGAATCTTACTATCCGCGCCACTTTAGTAAATGTCACTGATCATCAGCAAAGTGGGTTGCTGAAGGGGAAAATTGATTTATTAACAGACGTAGATATGGGTGACTATGTGAAGCACTACCACGGCAATATGGAGAGTATAACCTTTGAAAAACAGGTTATCGTACCTGCGAAAGCAGCGGCGGAAGTGACCGTTAGCTACCGGGATTTTCCGCAGTTGACTATAAGAAATCCACACCTATGGTGGCCCAATGGTTATGGAGAGCAGTATCTTCACAATTTGGAATTGAGCTTTGAGTACGACGGGAAACTATCCGCGGTTAAGAATATAATGTTTGGAATAAGGGAGGTGTCGAGCACGTTACACAAACTTAACGATCATTACGGCAGGGTATTCTACGTAAACGGACAAAGAATCTTTTGTAGAGGTGGATGGATTCAACCAGACATGTTGCTCGACAATAACAGGGGAAACATTTATGACCAGGTCAGGCTGATAGCTAACGCAAATCTCAACATAGTTTCGAGTGAAGATATGCCTGCACCGCTTAACGAGTTAGTAGAGGCTTTGGACAAATATGGATTAATGTGGTGGGAAGTATTTTATCAGTGCTGGGTCACTGTGCCTGGCACCAAGAGCGCCCATTATCCTCTTGATCACAGTCTTGCAAAAGAGAGCACTCGTGACATCATTCTCAGATACAGGAACAGCCCAAGTTTGGTAGCGTGGTGTGCTGCAAATGAGTCTTTGCCGGATAGCGATCTATATTTTGCTTTGAAAGATCAGCTTAGAGAATTAGACACTACGAGGGTGTTTCTACCTTCTACAGCTATCTGGTGGGACTGGGAAAAACTTAGCCCCTACATAAGAGACGATCTTCCTGTTGGAACGACCGATGTGGGTCCCCCTGGCTACACATGGCGCCCCCTACCATTCTATTTTGAAATAATAAATGAGGTGAAGGACCAAATGTTCCGCAATGAACTGGGAGTGCCAGCCGTACCAACTCTAAGCAGTTTAAGAAAGTTTATATTCAATTTGGGGGGTGATAGGGGAAATCCCTACTTCCCGCTGGACAGTGTCTGGGCAGAACATGGGGCATGGGATGGGAATCGATATGCGTTCAGGGCTTACGATGATGCTATTAGAAATTACTACGGCTTCAAGACGAAGAGCGTAGCAGATTATGCACGTATAGCACAGATAGTAAACGCCGACAGCTACCGTGCAATGTTTGAAGCTGCAAATTCTCGTATGTGGGATATAACAAGTGGTGTTATGTTGTGGAAATTGAATTCAAGTTACCCGGACGTCCTGTGGCAACTTTACGATTGGTACCTAAATCCTAATGCAGGTTATTATTACACAAGGAAAGCGTGCGAGCCGCTGCACATTCAAATGAATGCGAACGATTATAAAGTTTCTGTTGTAAATACACTTCACAAGCCAGTGCATAATGTAATCGTTCGGGCGCGGTTGTATGACTTGAATCTGAAACTTAAGTGGAAGCGCGAAATCAAAATAGATATGGGAGCAGACCGCTACCTTGAGGTCTTTCGTGTTCCGCGACTGTCAAGAATAACGCCGATTTATTTTGTAAGGTTGGAATTGGTAAGCGGAGAGGGGGAAATTCTATCGAGAAACTTCTACTGGGAATCTTCAAAAGGCCCGCCTGATTTTTCTAAGTTGTCGAGGTTTGGGAACGTCAAGCTGGGTTTGAGATACACAACGAAAGAGAGAAATGGAGAATATCTGGTTTACGTCACGGTAAAGAATCCAACAAAGAAGCTGTCAATTATGAACAGGCTTGCGATAGTAAAGAAGAACGATAATCAAGAGGTCCTTCCAACGTTCTGGTCCGATAACTTTATAACTCTTTTCCCGGGCGAAGGGAGAACTCTTGAAGCACGATTTGCAAAGGAAGATTTGAGGGGCTCGGCATTTACAGTTGTCGTTGATAATAATATGTAGGTGTGAAATGGATGCGAAGGGTGAACTTAATATTGAGGAAAGGAGGACGAAATGTTTAGAGTTAATATTCTTGCAACTGTCGTTTCACTACATCTTATGTTTGCACATGCTGGAGCTTTCGCACAAAGCTCAGCGATACAAGGCTACGTAAGGGATGCGAAGACTGGGGAGCCGCTCCCTGGCGCTACTGTAATGCTTGTAGGCACAAGCATGGGTGCGGCAACGGACATCAATGGGAAATATCTTATTCAAAACGTTCCAGCCGGCACTTACACCATAAAAGCCTCTTACGTCGGATATGAAGGGAAGGAGTCGGTTATAACGGTAAAGGCAGGTGAAAACATTCGCATGGATTTCAAGTTGGAGCCTGTTGGAGTGAAAGGTAAAGAGGTTGTTGTGACAGCTCAGGCAAGTGGTCAGGCACAAGCCATTAACAAAGAGCTCACTTCAGCGCAGATTGTGAATGCTGTTTCAGCTGCGAAGATCAGGGAGCTGCCTGATGCTAACGCAGCAGAGTCAGTGGGTAGGCTTCCTGGGGTGTTTGTTCTCAGAAGTGGTGGGGAAGGATACAAAGTGGTCATTCGCGGGCTTTCGCCTAAGTATAACGTGGTCACCATTGACGGTATCAAGATGGGCTCATCTGATCCTAATGATCGCAGCACGGATCTAAGCATGATTTCCCCATATATGCTCGAAGGTATTGAAGTGGCAAAGACCGTGACCCCCGACATGGATGCTGATGTGATTGGGGGTGTTGTAAATTTTAATATGAGGGAGGCGCAGGTTAAGGAGACAGGCGTCCCAGAGTTTAACCTGCTTATTCAAGGAGGATATAACAACTTACCAGACGCATATAATCGGTACAATAACTACAAGTATCTCGGGAGTATTGAACATAGAGTCTTGGATAACCGTCTCGGAATATTTGCCCAATTTGATATCGAGCGAAGGAACCTTACATCGGATCGGTTAGGAGTCTCGTATGACCACTTCGGGAACAGCCAGACGCAGTATCTTATCACCGGGGTACATCTTTCCGACACCCCCAGGGACAGACTCCGTTACAATGGAGCCTTTAATTTGGATTATAGGTTGCACGACGGTACGCTTAAGCTCATAAATTTTGCAAGTTCACAAATAACCAAGAGCCAGGTACGCACTGAATCGTTCGACATAGGGAGTAACATGCTTTTCTATGGTCTTTCAAGTACACGCGATGTGTTGAACACTGTTACAAATGCGCTTGTTCTTGACCAGAATCTATCCTTTTTCAACCTGAACTTGAAACTGGCTCATACATATTCCGAGACAAGGGCTCCCGATAATTGGGATGTGAGTTTCTCTCAAACTTCTGGAGGACTGAGCCAATTTGCACAGAGACAGAATGTGAACCCGCAGGATGTTCCGAGGGCTGCCAGCCGTGACTTCTCAAGCACTTACTTAGCCTATTTTGATGACTATAGTAGTTACACCAAATCCCATGCATTGAGTGCGTCACTTGACGCGAAAACCGGTATCAATTTGTCCGAGGCAATCAGCGCAGAACTAAAGTTTGGCGGAAAATTCAGGCGCGAAACAAGATCTTATGCATTTGATGAATATGATACTCCTCAACTACTAAACTCAGGCAGCGCAATGTACGTCGACAATATGATCAATTCATACTTCGGGTTTCCAATGAATAGAACGCACATAAGCATAAATTATTTCCTTGATCCGGCCTTCCGCTACCGCACGTTTCTCAATGGCGATTATGCAATGGCTGCACCTTTGAATTATGGCATGCTATCCAAATTGGCTGATTTTTTGAAAAGCAATGTGGATTCTATTGCAAAGAGTGGCAACGCGGGAACCTATGGCCACAATAATTATTTGTCAACGATAAACGACTATTCCGGGCATGAGGATCATACAGCCCTTTATCTTATGGCTACTGTGAAGGTGGGTGAGCAGTTTACAATCATTCCCGGGGTCAGATATCAGAACCTCAAAACAACCTATACTGGAATCAGAGGGATAACGAGTCCTGAGTCATATTGGACCTACAATCATTATGACACAACCATCACCCAGAGTCATGGTTACCTGTTACCTGATGTAACACTGAGATATAAGCCTCTCTCTTGGTTTGATGTACGTCTTTCTTACACGAACACATTAGCTTATCCGAACTTCAGTGCTATTATTCCTAAGATTGATATGTCAGGCAATTCAATCGGATGGAACAATTTTGCTCTGGCTCCTGCTCGTTCAAGGAACTACGACGTCTATTTTTCATTCTATAGCAATACTATTGGGTTGTTCACTGCTGGAGCATTTTTCAAACAAGTTACCGACATGATGTATTCATGGTCTTTTTTTGTTAAGGGTCAAGAAGCTTTGCAGTACTTACCCACTAACATAGCGAACTTCAATCCTAACGCTACGTACGGGATATGGACGACAAAAAATAACCCGTACAAGAACCGGGTTTATGGTTTGGAGCTCGCCTGGCAAACTCATTTCTGGTATCTGCCGGGACCATTATCGGGGCTGGTGCTTGGCGTTAACTACACTCATACCAAATCAGAAGCCAGGTATCCATATAGATACTCGTATTCGACTGGCCGTAATATCATCTATGTTGATACATCTTTTACAGACCGTTTTGTTCATCAGCCGGACAACATTGTAAACCTTTCTCTGGGATTTGATTACGCAGGCTTTTCAATTAGGGTGGCGATGCTTTATCAAGCTAATATATTCACGAGCCCAAATTACTGGCCTCAATTGAGGGGCTACACGGCGGCGTATAGGCGATGGGATATAGCTGCCAAGCAGCGGTTGCCCTGGTTTGGGCTTGAGTTGTTTGCCAGTCTAAACAATATCAACAGTGCGAAAGATATGAGTGTGATTCAAGGTGGACCTCCCAGCGCAATAGAGGATTATGGATTCACTGCTGCGCTTGGAGTTCGTGGTAGATTTTAGGTTATGCGATGAGTACAACATGCTGTACCCAGCGTCGACTCGAACCAACATGGGGCGGCGGTTTCGAGACGGTGCGCTTTGCTGTTGTTTTGCACGGAGCGCCACTTCACGGAAAGGCAGGGCTCATGTGGTATAAACATAACAGAAACGGAAGGGAGGTGAAGATATATGACTTAAAAATTCTTCTACAAATTTGTTTTTGGGAGACAAAGAGCGTAATAGAGACGAAGGGAGGTGAAGACAATTGACTTTAGCATGGTTGTTTGACGTATGCTCGCATCAAGAACGCCTTTTTCAAACTCATTGAAAACCAACTTTAAGTAGAAGGAGGAACAAAATGAGACGGTCATTTTCTTTTGTCGCGATGCTTCTTACAACGGGGGTGCTGTTCTTAACCTCGCCAGGCAAAGCGTTGGCTGGTGCAAGCGATACCCTTGTTGTTTATGCTAATGGCCCGACCCTCGATGAGGTCATTAACGGTGACACTACAGCTGCAGGGGTGCAAGCACACAGCGTGTATAAACTTGTATCTCTGGATACCACGTACATCTTTTTGGGAGCTGTGCTGCCTAAATCGAACATAACAGTCATAGGTGTTTTGGGTCCTGATGGGCGTCCTCCCTGCATACAGCCGGGTGTTTTGAGTGATGGCTCAATACCTGACCTTTTGTTCGGCTTAACTAAAAATGGGTTAATCCTGAGACTCAAGAATCTATATATTTTGGATTTATCCACAAATGGTTCCTACAAACATCCTGGAAAAGATGTACTTGCGAGCGCGGATTCAGTAAGGGTGTATGCCGACAACATTATCTTCGAATATAACCATGGTGCCGTGCTTGGCTACACTGGGAATTGGTGCGATTTCTTCGTTACCAACTGCAAATTCAGGAATGGCGTGGATCCCGTAACTTGGACGGACTCAGAGGTTTTAGTACCCTTATGGCCCGCCGTACCTGCAATTGATACAGTCGTAATGAAGTACAATACTATCTTTTGCGCAAACGCTTATTCCGTTGTGATGAAATATCCTGCGCGGTACCTCGAATTTTCTCATAACAGCGTCGTATTCAGCTTCCTGCAACCACTCTGGATCTTTTCTGTTTTTTCTGCAAAGATTACTGACAACCTGTTCTACGGTGTATGGGTTGGCGGCCACACAAAAGAGGAGTACCCATGGTGGTTTCAGATGTTCTCACCGGAAGTCCCTTCAGTTATCGACCTGGATACAATGAATGTAGAAAGCTATACGGTTTTTGATCCAGAGGATGCCGGAAAGCCAGATTGGAGGATGTTGGCAGAGGCAAAAAGAACTGTTGAAGTGAGGAACAATGTCTATTTCCAGCCCAAGAAGATAACAGATTTCTGGACCGCATGGAATAACACCCATAGTGGCAAGGATTCGCTTTACACCCCTGTCTGGATGAACAGTCGAACCACCCACATGTTTAATGACAGTATCCACTGGCCGGGCTTTGTAGAGTCGGGCAATATGGTTGGTGTCGACCCTGGTTACGGTCCTTCATTTGCCAACGTGATTGATGGCGGAGGCGACTACGGAATCGGCCTGCTGAGCTACTTCAATCTGATCAGGACACACCAGTCACCGACGATCGGTTGGGGCTATAAGATACAAAGCGTTAGTGGTAGCAACTGGATTCCATATTGGCCACTTCCTGAGGCTGCGGATATGCAATATACTAATGCATCTTTAAAGACGGGTGGCACTGATGGCAAACCGATCGGTGATCCAGGCTGGTTTACTGGAGGTTATACGGGTGTTTCGGAAGCGGTCTCCGCAGTTCCAGATAGGTTTGTCCTTTATGATGCATATCCAAATCCTTTTAATCCGTCGACGCGGATCGAATATTCGGTGCCTGAACCCAGCTTTGTAACGTTGAAGGTATACAATGTGCTTGGGGAGCAGGTGGCGACACTTTTCTCAGGGATGCGTCAGCCCGGGAAGTTTGTTGCAACCTTCGACGGCAGTAGGTACGCGAGCGGCTTGTACTTCTATCGTTTGGAAGCAGGTGATGTGTTTATCACAAAGAAAATGATGCTTCTCAAGTGATCGCTTTAGGCCATCCCGTCCCGATTCACATTATTCCAGGGCGGGATGGCTCGCCTGCATTTTTTGTGGGATGAACTGGAGATGGAGATGCAACGGAGAATACACTCGTTACTTGGCGATCGATCGTGTCAAGGTTATAACCTCTCAGGAGGAACTATGCTGGCAGCAAATCTTATGTCGGTTGTAAGCGCGTCGATGAGAACCTTGGCTGCTGCTCTGTTTTTGTTGTTTTATTTACATCAAGCGATGGCTACAAATTTGCCCGATCCCGAAGCAAGAGGTGTTTGGGTTACAAGTAATTATCTTCGGGGTGGTACTACTGCCATTGAGAACCTTGTCGAGAGTGTCAGCGCCGCACATTTTAACATTATATACATTTGCGTTTGGCATCACGGTTCTACGATATATCCGAGCAGCGTAGTTTCAGGTGCGGGGGGACCTTTGCAGAATCCCGACTTCACTGGGACTGATCCTCTCCGAACACTTATAGACATCGCACACAAGCATGGTGTTGAAGTGTTCGCTTGGTTTGAGTGGGGTTTCTGGGTTGGCAACAGCAACGACTCAACTAATGTTCCGGGTATTATCAGGTTGCATCCTGACTGGGCGATGGTTCAACGCGACACAACTAAGCACTTTATTCGAGATATATACGGCTACGAGTGGTGGGTTGACCCGGGAGTGCCATCTGCTGCGGATTTCATTGTCAATTTGCATAAGGAATGTGCTGAAAGATACCCCGATATTGATGGTATTGAAATGGACAGAATGAGATACCCAGATGATACGTTATCATATTCCGATACTTCTCGGGTTCGATTCATGAAAGAGACTGGAAATGCCGACCCTCTCACACTGTTTGATGACAACCCAGCCTGGAGGTCGTGGAGGGCTCTACAGGTGACTAATGTAGTAAGAAAAATATATCAAGGTGTGAAGCAAGTTAATCCAAGATGCATCGTCACGGGTGCTGTTTTCCCGCCTTATGCTAAGCAGAGTGTGCTACAAGCCTGGGATGTCTGGGCAAGAATGGGATATGTCGATCTCTTGGAACCAATGCTCTACTTGCCCCCAACTAGCTTTTCATATCAGCTGCAACTTTGTGATACCTTAGTTCCAAATGGTTTTAAGCTTTATGCGGGAATAGGAGTCGGAGACTACGGAGCTGGTCCAATTGCCAATGTGGTTACTGAAATACGAGATGCAAGGAAGGCTCATGCCTCTGGACAGGTAATGTTTTATTACGGCAGCTTAGGTAAAGACAACCTGAATTATTTGAAAGATTCGGTTTACCAGTCAGTCACCTTACCAAGCCACGATGATCTGCTAATCGACAATTGGATGCCTCGGGTTTTCTCTAAAGAAGGCTCATGGACTCTCATGGATGGCGGTTATGGACCAGTATACCGGCCTCGAACTGGATACGGTCCGACATACTATGTGTCGTCTGCATCTGTCGCGAACCGTGCAACATATACTTTTAGAATTCTGCGCACTGGGAGATATTCGCTATATGGGTTCTGGGCTGGTGATAGCGTTTCGAATTGTAAATCGGTGGTGCTGGACATTGTTTCCGGTTCTTTCTCTAAAGTTGATACAATTGATCAGTCAAAAAGGCTTAACGAATGGAATTTCGTAGATGCCTTCCAATTTGAGTCGGGTGACACCGTCGCTGTTACCATTTATGGAGGTGGCGCTGGAAACGTAATAGCTGACGCTTTCAGGCTACGGATGGGAATTCCTCTTCAGCTTGAAGATCAAGCCGTCACGGACAGTGAACAGATATTGCTGAAGTTCAATAAGAACCTTTTGAGTCCCCTGCCTTCATGTACTAAAGTTTATTTTCCTGACAGCAGCACATTGGCTTCAGTGTTTCTTAATGACTACGACAATTCAGTATTACGTGTGATCGTTCGTCCAATGGAAGTAAACAAGCCATACACACTCCGCGCAGTTGGTTTGGTGAGCGTTGAGTATGATACTCTCGATCTTACCATATCCGTTGTTTATAATCCTGATAGCACAGTGGTGATAGTTGATGACGCCACTCCATCAAAATTTTGGGCATTTCGGTTTCCATGGGTATCGCTGAATGACACCGATGCGGTCGGCGGCTCATGCAGGATCATAAAGCAATCGGCAAAGGTTGTTTATGCGCAGTGGGGGCCCTTTCAGGTTTATCAAAATGGATATTATGATGTTTATGCTAGTGTGCCGCGAACTCCTTACGCTGTTTCCAGTAGATGCCTCTACTTAGTGTTGAATCACAATGGTTCTGATTCGGTGGTGACTTCACAGCAACTGGCTGTCAATGGTTGGCTTAGACTGGGGAGTTTTGAATACAGATCAGGTGAAGTAGGGGCGGTTATGTTGTCTTCTGTCTCAGGAGCCGATACTAATCAGTATTTAGTTGCAGATGCGATAATGCTTAAGAGGTCGGTTAATATTTCGGAAGTGGCAGGGGAATTGGCGGCACATCAGGGCTTTCAACTTGAGCAGAATTACCCCAATCCATTTAATCCAACAACTACTATAGAGTATCGACTTCCAAGTTCGTGTTTTGTTAGTTTGAAAGTTTATGATATGCTCGGCAGAGAGGTGGCAACGCTGGTGAACGAACGCCAGAAGGCAGGAACCCACAAAGTGATATTTGATGCGAGTCGTTTGCTGAGCGGAGTATACTTCTACCGTCTTGTTGCCGACAGCCACACGGCAGTTAAGAAAATGTTGATGATTAAATAGCTTGAGATGGACTTATTGGCTCATCCGCTAACTTTGCTGATGGTCAATGGAAGATTTATCTCCATGGCGTCACGTTTTATAGTTATCGTGGTCGGCTGAATAGATGTGGCTGGTATTTGTTGCTTGACGAACTTATATAGCATTCACTTAACTCTAAATTCCCAAGAGAAAGGATCTAGTCATGGAAAAGATTTTTCCACTTTCAAAGAATGCTTGCACGCTCGTAGCACTGGTCCAGAGTATGAGCATCGTATTCGTAGGAATAGCGCTAGCTCGGGAACCAGGATTGCCGGGGGATGAGGAGTTTATTTATTTACCCAGACTTCGTGCGTATCAGGCTGCCGATTCAGAATTCTACGCGCAATTTCTTCGACTTTGTGATCTCGAAGTGGCAAAGCTCAAAGACGAAAACAGCAAAGATCCGTTTTTTATAGATTCGTATGGCATTCGTGCTCTCTGCGCTGCATATGATATGACGGGCAACAAGAAGTATCTGGATGCGGCTCGCTCCTGGTCAGAGAGAATGGTTAGATTTCAGGAAAAGATGATTCCAGCCGGAGCATATTATATGAACTACGGGCGCAAGCCAGGTGAGCCGAAGGGCGACTGGTATGTAGCCGACTGCTCCTCTATCGCAATGGGTGTACTTGCCACTGCTGTGAGGTGCAATGGCACAGAGCAAAAGCGTTTCCTTAATTCCGTACAGCATTTCGCGTCCCTGGTGATGAAGAACTACGTTCGTCCTTCTGGCGGCGTCACAGACGGGCTGTGGCCTGAATTTGACGAAGAGTGGTGGTGCAGTTCGGCTCTGTTTGGTTCTCTGTCATTCCTGCTCTACAAGAACATGGGTGATGAGCGCTACCTCAACGTCGCTTTGGGTGTGGTTGATTGGCTGAATAAACTTGACTTGAGCAATGTCCAGCAGCCACTGCCGCTTTCGAGACAAGGTCCAGCAATGCCAATGTACGTGCTTGAAGGTTATTCTGCTGGTTGGCAATACATGAGCAAGGATAGTGCAAGGAAGGAAGCCGCGTCTGCTCAAATCCTGTGGTGCCTGAACTGGATAGCGGATCAGCAGCAAAAACCGGTCTCACAAAGGGAATGGCAGCTTACGGCAAGTCATGCGCAGCATACGGGATGGTGGGGAGCTAAATACGGCGGCTTGCCGTTTCATCAGTATATCTTCTCGCGTTATTTCGCACGCCAGGATTTGATGATTGCTGCCGATCGGGAGATGCGGCAACTTGCTAAGATAGCCTTTGCTGATGAAAATTCATTTACGCAACTTCAATCGTTTATGATGATATCTTATGCTGAACGGCTGAACCCGGGTGCAATTTATAGAGCGATTGAGCAGAAACACTGATACGGTGAATCTGAGTTACTGCTCCCAGCGTCTGCTCAACCAACGATAAAGCAAGAGAGAAGAAACCTCAAAATGGTCCGGAAAATAAATCGACTCTTAAACTTCAGAGCCGACCAGACGGAAGGGGTGAGAAATTAGCCGATGCCTCCGAGTGGATCAGGAAGGGAGCTAGGAATATCAAAATGTCCCGTTAAATGCATTTTGGTCCTTATTATCATCCTCGCTGCTTCAGTCAATATCAATACTCAAGTACTTACTGATAAAAATTGTAACGCGCAAGTTTTATGGCAGAAAATATCACCATTTTTTTCACCTCCTCCAGAATTCAAAGATAAATATGGTAGCTACCGTTCGCCCTTAGAGTTTTATAATGGGCAAATGGTGAAGACTCCTGAGGAGTGGAAGAAAAGGAGAAAAGAAATCCTTGACCGGTGGATGGCAATGATGGGAGAATGGCCACCGTTCATCAAAGACCAGAGAATGGAAATCCTGGCGACCATACGCAGGGACGGCTTTACACAGTACCGCATAAAGTTTCAATGGTTGCCTGGCCAGAAAACAGTTGGTTACCTTCTTGTCCCCGATGGTGAGGGGAAAAGACCTGCGGTGATTGTGGTCTTCTATGAACCTGAAACCGCAATTACAAGACACGATAGAAAAAACAGAAATTTCGCATACGAGCTCGCTAAGCGAGGATTCGTAACGCTTTCTCTTGGTACGACTGAGACAACAAATTCGAAAACATATTCGTTGTATTATCCGAACACCCAGCACTCCACGATTCAGCCTCTTTCAGTACTGGCATATGCCGCTGCAAACGCATGGTTTCTCTTGTCAAAAAATCCTAGTGTTGATCCTGAGCGGATAGGCATAATGGGTTTTTCCTACGGCGGAAAATGGGCGATGTTTGCGTCTTGTCTTTTCGAGAAGTTTGCTTGTGCCGTATGGGTTGACCCAGGGATTGTCTTCGACGACGATCGCCCGAATGTGAATTATTGGGAGCCATGGTATCTTGGTTATTACCCGCCGCCATGGCATAACACCTGGCGAAAGAAAGGCCTTGTCCAAGGGGCAAAAGGCCTCTATCCAAGACTTCTCGCAGAGGGTTACAACCTTCATGAGCTTCATGCGTTGATGGCGCCACGTCCGTTTCTGGTTTCAGGAGGCTCGGAAGATGCACCTGAGCGATGGATAGTACTTAACCACGCTATTGCTGTAAACAAACTATTGGGATATAGCAACCGCGTTGCAATGACCAATCGTCATAGTCATTTACCTACCAGGGAATCGAACGAAGAGATATATCGGTTTTTCGAGTATTTTCTCATGTGCAGGGGCGCTTTATTGAAAAAGCAGTAATGATAAATTGAATACTGTGTTATGACTTACGATCTTATGGGAGTGAACATGAAAATTCTGAGTTATATTTTTCTCTTCGCGTTTTTTACTGTAAGTTACCAAGTCGGAAGTCAGATGCTTTCTGAATCGGATACAATTATCTTTTTCGGCGATTCGATTACTCAACTGGGGGAAAGACCTGACGGGTTCATTACTCTAATACGGGACACCCTTGTTACAAAGCTTGGCGTCAATGCTCCACGAATAATCAATGCCGGCATCAGCGGGAACAAAGTTACTGACCTCCAGGGGCGACTTGTCCGCGATGTCATTCAGAAGAAACCAACCATAGTCGTAATTTATATTGGAATCAATGATGTCTGGCACTATGCCCTTCCTGGCTTAAAAGGGACTCCGAAAGATGTCTATGAATCCGAACTCAAGAATATCGTAAGCAAAATAAAAGTACCCGGAGCAAAAGTGTTTTTGTGCACTCCGACGGTGATTGGCGAAAAACGGCACGGCACAAATCCTCAGGACACGATGCTTGATGAATATGCTGCTTTAAGTGTTAGAGTTGCTTATGAAACAAATTCCACGCTCATCGATCTTCATTCGGCATTTCTTAACTACCTCCGGAATTCCAACCCTGATAATCTGCGCGAAGGCATTCTAACTGTGGACGGAGTTCACCTTAATACAGCAGGTAATCAATTAGTTGCCTCCGAAATCCTAAGAGCACTCCAGGAAGAGAAACTTTTTTAATCTTGCAATGACGGACTGTCAGCGTCAAGCCGCAAAACGACCACCAGAGCACAGCGACGTTGCTATTGAGGCAAGGCTCTATTCCGAAAAGAGGATGATCCTGATGAAATAACGTGACATGAGACTAAATGAAGGCAGGCAGTGCAAGATTGTTGGGCTGACGGACAGGCTCGCAGACGATTATGAATGCAACGGTGTGTATGTCGATCAGCTATCTGCGATGAGCGGTGACATATTAACCAATAGGTGTGATATATGAAAACGACCACATTCTTTACGTTAGCCTTGCTTTTGTTTTTAATAGTGTCAGCTTTGTACGCTGACAGCCAGGCGTACATACAGACTTGCGATAGAGAAATAATTATCGGTAATGCAAATATCGAAAGAGCGTTCAAAGAGAAGGCTGGAAAGTATTTTACGGCTCGAATCGTTAATAAACGATCAGGGAGAGTGTATAAACTTCATTCGAACGAGTTCAAACTTGATGTCGTTTTCGCGGGGCTTGGACCGGCGCCAGGGAAAGCTCAGAACGGTGATAATCCCGCTCAGCTCACAGTATCAGATTTTAGTCTGAAGGATTATAAAATCCTTGACAGAAACGATGGAGAAAAAGTACTTAGATTTGAGTACTCATTTACATCGTTTCTTAGCGCTTTTCAAATTGCAGTTAACTATTCCGTCAAACCAAGAGATTTTTACGTTCGCAAATGGATTGAGATTGATGATTCTTCTCATGGTCTTCAATTTCTAGATCGAATTTATCTTGAGTCCATGGTATTTGATACGGTTGATTTCTCGCACGGAGAATTTGGACAGCCAGTTTTTATCGGCGATCTTTTCATCGGTGTTGAGTATCCTGGCTGCGAGAGCCGCATAAATGGCAAATTACTTGAAACTGGCTACCTGGTAGGTAAAAGAATTACAGATAATGGCTATGTCAGTGATACATCAGTGGTGGGAGCTGCTGAATCTTCAGAAACATTAGAATGGGCATTTATTGAGTACATCGATAGGATAAAGGTTCATGGCAAGGCTCCTTTTATTCTCTACAACTCATGGTACGATTTTAGAAACCCGTCGATCGCCGAGGATTCAGCCAGTATAATGAATCAGCACAACATTTTTAACCGGATAGCTACTTTTGAGAAAATCGGCGAGAAAGAGCACGGTTTATCCTTGGACGCATTTGTACTGGATGATGGCTGGGACAATTACAACAGTATCTGGGAAGTAGACAGCACCCGGTTCCCACAAGGTTTTACTCCGATTGTTGATACTCTTCAAAAAATGCAGACATCACTGGGGCTGTGGGCATCTCCATTTGGGGGCTATTCGCATCGGCATACCAGAATCGCGTTCGGTAAATCTCATGGATATGAAACAATTGGCAATGAATTCTACTGCCTGGCTGGCGAAAAATATAGCAAAGAGTACATCAATAGAATGGTTCAGTTCACCAAAGACTATAACGTCGGCTATTTGAAATGGGATGGACTTCCATTAGCGTGCAATGAACCGAATCACGGCCACCTGCCCGGGCTTTATTCGCGCGAAGCAATCATAAGAAAGTTTATAGAGGCAATGCAGTCAGTTCGAACCGTCAATCCAAATGTTTTCATAAACATTACCATTGGAACGTGGCTCTCGCCCTGGTGGCTTAAATATGCAAACTCAGTCTGGATGCAAGGGGAAGACTATGCTTACGCCGAAGAGGTCCCGTGTATAAATGACAGGGATAAGTCGATAACATACCGGGATGCGGTTCTTTTTAATGACTTCAGGAAGCAAAATTTGATCTTTCCAATGTCAGGTCTTATGACACACGGGATAATAAAGGGACGACTTAATTTGCTTGGTGGAATGAATGAATCATTGGAGTCCTTCAGCAATGAAGTCCTGATGTACTTGGGACGAGGTGTTACAATGTGGGAGTTGTATGTATCCCCTGATTTACTTAATGAGCAAGAGTGGCGCGCGATCGCTCAAGACGTAAAGTGGGCAAAACAGAATATGGATGTCTTGCTTAAGACAAAAATGATATTGGGGAACCCGCTGAAAGGAGAAGTCTATGGATATATTCATTTGACCAGACGAAAAGGGATTATACTGCTGAGAAATCCGGCTATCGAGCCTAAAACAGCCACGATAAAGTTAAGTCCAGAACTTGGAGAACTCGATCCAGACCAGCACTATGTTCTGCGAATCATCTATCCATACCAGTACATTGCTGGCGAACTCGTAAAAGCAAACACGGTATTGCATTTACCGATAAATGGCTACGAAATACTCGCTGCTGAATTAGTACCGGTTGACTTGCTTGACAAGAATCTTCCCGTTGAGACTCGTTTTGCCATTACCTCAAAAGGTGCTGTGATACTTTATGGTAAGCCTGGAACGAAAGCTGACGTCCATTCACTTAAAGGAGAGTTGCTATTCAAGGGCAAATATGTCGGAGTGAACGATTCGGTTAAGGTAATTGGCAATATTGAGGTGAACGATGACAATTATCAGAAATCTGTCAAAATGAGAATATATGTTCCCCATAACTACAAAGATGCGCAGTTGGGCTTCCTCATTCAACCTGCTGAAAGATTGAGCGATACTCTGTCACCCAATTTTTCCTTTAGTGTTGGCGGTAAGGAAATATCCCCTATGATTCAGCAGGAGAACGGCAGGTGGTTTTGGGTTATCGCAAAACTAGACTCGGGAATGAACGACATAAAATTCGTAATGAGACTTAAAAAGGAGGTCAAGCAAAAGATCCACGCTTGGTTTTTTGGTCAGTTGCAAATGAGTTCGGTTGAGAGTCGAAAAACGGCATCAGAGAACGAAAGACTACTGCCGTTCCTGCCTCATGAACCGTCAATTTTGAGAGTTAGTCAGCAATTAATCAGAGAAAAAAGTTGAGCACATCAAATGAAAATTGATTTAGTAACCTGGGGTGTATGGCTTGCCGCGTTTGCGGTGTTTGTCATCTGGATATGGATTCCAGCGAGAGAGTTGATTGCTATTCTGAAGGAAAGGCGCATCAATTCGGTAAAACAAGATCCGAAAAAAAGATGTTGTTAGATGAGGGAGGAGGTAAAATTGGAAAGGACAACACTTCACAGTGTGCAACAGTGACAATTTATATTCAGTCAATGCTTTGTCACTCATGCTGAGCCATAAGTATCAAAATGCAATGATTGATTATGATAGAAGGGCGCTTCAGTTTCCTGCCGAACGCATACAAGAGTTTGGCATAACGAAGAAAGATCGAGATGGCTTTCTGATGGACATTGTTGAGAAGCCAACAGCCGAGCAGATTCAAAAGGCGTCTCAACCCGACGGATTTGTCGGGGTCAGTAAGAAATGAGCAAGGTCCGAAAATATCAAATAAGACGAAATTTAATCTTAAGAGCGCTGCTTGATAACGGACGACGTTTGGCGGGGATGCAGAGATTGAATAGCCTCTTTTGGTGCGAGTCCTTGTTATTTACTTGTTTGCGTTCGTATGAGCCTTTGATGTAATTAAATATGGAAATTTAATTGCGAAGTCTTCTCCAAAAAGAAAAAGGAGTAGCGGAAATGTTAGATCGGGAAAAATCAAAGAAGAAATATGCCACAAAGAGGTTAGCAATGCTCGTTCTTGTTTTGGAACTTGCAGCGGCAGGCAGCACTATTTACGCTCAGAAGTTCCGGGATCTTGCACTGACCCCACCTATGGGATGGAATAGTTGGAATAAATTCGGGTGTGACATAAACGAAGATATTATCAAGAGAATGGCAGATGCTATGGTCTCGACCGGGATGAAGGATGCGGGTTATCAGTATATTATCATTGATGACTGCTGGCAGGGATATCGAGATAGTCTTGGTTTCATCCACGCCGATTCGGTGCGCTTTCCCCATGGGATAAAAGCACTCGCCGATTATGTTCACGCAAAAGGATTAAAGTTCGGTCTTTATTCCGATGCTGGCTGGAGAACATGCCAGGGCAGACCCGGCAGTAGGGGACATGAGTTTCAAGATGCGAAAACATATGCTGAATGGGATGTAGATTACCTGAAGTACGATTGGTGCTACACTGAAGGGCTCAATGCAGAAGGGGCTTATTTAACGATGCGAGACGCCCTTTACGCCGCAGGTCGCCCTATCGTCTTTAGTATCTGTGAATGGGGCGAGAGTAAACCATGGGAATGGGGAAAAGATATCGGACATCTCTGGCGTACAACTGGAGACATCACTCCTTATTTTGGGAGTGTTATGCAAATACTTGATATGCAAAAAGGTCTGCGTGCATATGCCGGTCCTGGACATTGGAATGACCCCGATATGCTTGAAGTAGGCAATGGCATGTCGGTCAATGAAGACAGAGCTCACTTTTCAATGTGGTGTATGATAGCCGCACCATTGATTGCTGGAAATGATTTGTCTAATATGTCCAGAGAGACTATTGCTATACTTACAAACAAGGAAGTAATAAATGTCGACCAGGATTCCCTTGGAATCGAGGGTTTTGAGTATGCTTCAGTGGACAGTGTTGAAATCTGGTTTAAACCTTTAACAAATAATAACTGGGCAGTCTGTTTCTTAAATCGTTCAACAAAACCGAGGACTATTAATTTCTCATGGAAGCAGCATACAGTTATTGACTCGCTCTTCAACAAAGAAGCCAATTTTAAACTTACCACATACAACATTCGCGATTTATGGGCAAGAAAGGATGTTGGTACTACCGATAAAGATTTCTCAGCGAATATTCCCGCACATGATGTAGTTATGTTGAGGTTAAGTCCGGTTAAGAAGTAGAAGAAAGTAACAAGAATAAACATCGGAGTGAACAAATATAGATGCTGAAGAACACCTTTTCTGCTTCGCTTCATCTGATTGTGGGAGTGCTGATTCATCTGGGCATCTTTGGTTGCAGCACCGGTGTTGAACCTTCTCCTTCTGCATCGTTAGGAGGATGATGCTGCTACAATAACGTGACATGGTACTAAATTAAAAAAGAGGTCGTATGAGAACCACCTTAACGCTCTTTGTGATGCTGCTGAATCTCTTAATCGCAGTGGCTATTGATGCACGGACCGTGGTCGACCCATCGAAGGGCTTAACGTTGAGGAACAATTTCGTCGAGTTCAAGTTTTCGCCCGGAGGAATGGGCTTGGAATCCATGACCGACCTGAAAACCGGATACAATCACATCCGGTCTGTTAAAGGGAAGCATTTGCTGTGGGAAGTGGTTTTCGGCAAGGGGTGCGGAGAGAGGCCATCACGAATAATTATGCGCCGTGTAATTTCGTATCAATAGAGAAATTGCCTGATGGTACTCAACGCGCAGTGTTAGAGTGGAATAACATGCGTTGGTGGAAGGAAAACAATGCCGTGAGCGTGCGTGTCATCATTGACCTGCCGCCTAACTGTGGTGTGGCAGCATGGAGGATATTCGTACAGAACAACTCCGATTATTGGGGGCTGTGGGATGTGGCGTTCCCGAAGGTTAATGGTTTTCCGGAGCCCGGCGTATACGATATCGCTCGCCCCGCTTTTGCAACCGGGGGTCTTCTCCTGAAAAAATGCAAAGAGAATACGGAGGGCAGATATCCCTCAGGTGGTTGGCCAATGCAGTTTATGTCGTTTAACAATTCGGCAAATGCCGTCTATCTTGCAACAATGGATCCCGATGCTCGTGCCAAAGATTTCTTCGCAGATGCCAGCAAAGGTGAACTAGCCATAGTTCATTATCCTGAGAACATGGGAACCGCCGGATCGGACTTGCCCGATTATTACCCCGTTGCGTTTGGTGTATACCAGGGAGACTGGCTGCAGGCGGCGCTCCGATACAGGGAATGGGCGATTCACCAGAAATGGGCGAAGCCATTATCGGAGAGGTACGACATTCCCCCGATTATGAAGAACCTTGGTCTGTGGATACGGGACTTCTGGATATGGGACAGCACTGAGGGATCACCGCATCAGATGAATCTCCCATTGATCAGGGCGCAGTCCGCCGAAGGCGGCATGGCTGTCCCCATGGGACTACATTGGTACTTCTGGCATCAAAATCCCTTTGATAATCAGTATCCGCATCTTCTTCCTCCGAAGCCCGGCTTTAGAGAAAGGCTCAAGGATTTGGTGGAAGGAGGATTTCTTGTCATGCCTTACATTAACGGCGGAAGCGCTGATATGAATATTCCTGACTGGGATAAATTTGCTCCTCATGCGATTTGTGATGAGGCAGGCGGGTTTATAATGGATACAACCAGTCTCTCTGGCAGGCTCGTTGAGATGTGTCCTTCGCAGGATTTCTGGCAGAGCAAGATTGTCGCGCTTACGGACAGCCTTGTAGATGATTATAAATGCAACGGCGTGTATGTCGACCAGGTATCGGCGATGAGGGCTGAGTTATGCTTCAACCGAGGTCATAGTCATCCCATCGGAGGTGGACGGTGGTGGGTGGACGGAAACCGCGAACTCATGCAGAAAATCCAATACATTGCGAAGCGTGATGGGCACCAGGCAGTAATAACATCGGAGGGGGCGGACGAGGTGTTTCTCGATCTGGTTGACGGCAACCTGTTGTGGCTGGGACCGACGGACAGGGAAATACCGTTGATCAATGTCGTCTATTCCGGCTACACGATATTTTTTGGCAGTCCTTGCGACTATGAAAACTCCAGCGACCGGCTGTTCAACTTTGCACAGGGACAGGCTTTTATATACGGGCGTCAGAACGGGTGGATGGACCTCAGGTTGTTTGGACCTAAATTTGCCGAAAAAGCTGCGTATTTGCGGCAGTGCGGTCAGTACCGTGTTGTGACAAAGAAATTCCTCCTCTATGGTAGGCTCCTTGGTCAAGTTCTGCCGACGAACACTGTTCCCACGTTTACAGATGACGGATTCGGTCTCTGGAAAGAAAAGCACACCGGTACGGTTCCCTGTGCAGAAGCTGCTTTGTGGAAATCAGAAGATTGCCATCTGGGCATTTTCATGGCGAACTTCGTTAATGAGAAGGTGCCATTCTCAATTTCCATCGGGGGTATATGGATTGAAAGCCGCGAAGTACGAGTTGACTGAGATAACACCGCATGGAAAGATTCCTATTCGCGAGGTCTCGGGTTTGGTGAAATTAAATGAAACACTGCAACCGAGCGGCCTTAAGGTCATCGAAATCGCGCCAGCTTCCTATTAATCCTATTGTCAACGGCTGAATTAGCTTCTGAGTTAAAAGCCATATTCTTGAAGACGATTGTTTGCAATGTATACTTGGAGCCTATGTAGCATGACCCTTGTTGAGAAAGAGGGGTTTCACCATGAAAAGAGCTCCTTTCTTGTCTGGACTCCTGTTGTTGTTCTTTATCTCAATGAACGGTTCGCCGTCATCATTCCCCACGATTCTTCGGTTTGATGTGCTGGTTGTCGGTGGTGGCACAGGTGGAATCGCAGCTGGCATACAGAGTGCCAGATCAGGGGCAAAGACTGCCATCGTAGAAGAATTTAGCTGGTTAGGTGGAATGCTGTCGGCTGCAGGAGTGAGCGCGACCGATGGGAATGACAATTTGCCCTCTGGGATTTGGGAGGAGTTCCGCCAAGCTATATGGAAACACTATGGCGGAAGGCAGGCTGTCTCCACAGGATGGGTCAGCAATACATGCTTTGAGCCGCACGTAGCTGACAGTATTTTCAAATCTATGGCAGCCAAAGAACGCAACCTGCAACTGTTTTATAATCATCGTTTTCTTCATGTGTTGAAGAAAGAAAACAAGGTCCTGGGTGCGGAATTCGTCAATGATGCCGGAAAACGATTACGTATTTATGCCAGGGTCACTGTAGATGCCACAGAACTCGGTGACGTGTTTAAGGACGCTGGAGCTGATTACGATGTGGGGATGGAAGCGAAATCATACACAGGGGAATCATGGGCACTCGATTCATCGAATGATGTTCTCCAGGACATCACTTATGTGGCAACATTAAAGGATTATGGAAAGGGAGCAGAGAAGACAATACCTCGTCCAGCATCATATGATTCCTCTCTATTTTCTTGCTCCTGTAAGAGCGGTGAATGCCCGCAAGCTGTTTATACTTGTGAGCAGATGTTGAACTATGGCAAACTACCAAACCATAAGTACATGATCAACTGGCCCATCCACGGCAATGATTTTCCTTTCGATGCCAGTGAGCTCGGCTATGAGCAAAGAGAGAAAATTTTTCAGGAAGCAAAAGAGAAGACATTATGCTTTGTCTATTACATACAGCATGAGCTTGGCTACAGGAATTTAGGATTGGCTGATGACGAATATCCCACTCCCGATAGGCTTCCATTTATGCCTTACATTCGCGAAGGAAGAAGGGTGCAGGGAATGGTTCGACTTACCGTAAACTACTTACTACAACCATATTCACAGCCAGATAAGCTGTATCGAACTTATGTTGCTGTTGGAGATTACCCAATCGATTCGCATGTTGATCAGAACCCGAAAGCTCCACGAAGATCTCTACCCCGAATACCCTCGTTCGGCATCCCAATGGGTTGCCTGATACCAAAAAACATCAATGGTTTGTTAGTAGCTGAGAAGGGAATATCGGTTTCTAACATTGTGAATGGAGCCAGTCGCGTTCAGACATGCGTTTTGCTGACTGGTCAGGCTGCAGGACTTCTGGCAGCATATGCAGCTAATCATGATATCGAACCTAGAAATGTGGAGGTTCGAGAAATACAAAGGCGGTTGCTTGATGCTGGTTGTTATCTTCTGCCGTTCATTGACGTTCGACCTTCCGATCCGCACTTCAAGGCGATACAACGCATCGGAGCAACTGGTATCATAAAAGGGGTTGGTGTTCCCTATGAATGGAAGAATCAAACGTGGTTTTATCCGCACCGCTCAATGAGCGAAGAAGAACTTATTGACGGGATGAAGGATTACTACCCATCTCTTGCAGACGATAGCTTATTCTCTAAGCAAACAGTCACTCCGGAGTCTTTGCTCAGAATCTTTTCGGTTGCAGGGAAAAAAGTCCCTTTAAAACAGTTTAAGAAAGATTGGCTTGCGTTCGATTTTAAAAGTGCCTATGATGATCATTTGTTGTTAGATAGGGAGATGATAGCTGTGCTGGTCGACCATTACTTGAATCCTTTTGGGATGCCAGTGGACATTCTTGGAGGACTGAAGAGGATGTGAGGAATTAAAAAATGAGGTAGACGTGAGCAAGAATTTTCAAAGATGCTCCCGTTCTAAAATTTCTCTTCGGTATCTTAAGGTTTGTTGCAGGAAAGGTCGCAAGCGGCTTGAATCGTACATTTAGCACCAATAAACGGGAAAGACGGAGGGTACAAATGATGTCAACAAGAATCCGGTTGGCGATTACATGGCTTTGTCTATGGTGGACTATCATCCCGGCGCTTTCAAACGCCCAGATGGTGGATCCATCGATTGATAATCCTGAGGAGCCATTTTCGTATTACAGCAAACCAACTGATGTGCTTGGTGTGATGGATGGCAAATGGGGAACCGAAGTAACACCGGAGGGTTATCTCTACACAGGGTATGGTGAACTTATGTTCTTCACAGGAAATCCACCTGAACCTGTTAATCAGAGAGTTAAGACACTTCTTGATGGTTATTTGCCGATAATATCATACCATTTTGAAAGAAACGGTTTGGATTACAAAGTAACCGCATTTGCCGCGACTCTTGACGGTGATCCTGAAAGTCCTCTGATGAATTTCATCAGAATCACTGTCAAGAACGTAGCCAGAACTAAGCGCACCGCATTTTGGGGCGTTGGGGTTAGACACCAAAATGATGTCAATACAGAATATGGAACAGGTGACAATCGCTTTGCTCGTCCAGCGAAGGCAGGCTATCTCGGCGGATATGAGCAGGCGGGTGTCACTTTCAATCCCGAGTGGGTCTATGGATTCTCAGGCGATACTTTTCTCCGCTCCGACAGCGTAATGTATATTTTCCCGGTAAGTCCAGAACCCCATCGCATGATGACTTTGAAAACGGGTTACAATTATCCTCAGGATTTGACGCCTCGGAAGATGCATGTACTACCAACGACCCCTGTTGGAATCGTTAACTATGAATTGCGCGTCAAACCTGGTGAAGAGAGAACCCTCGATTTCAAGATGCCATATACTCCGATACCTGCTAACAGTCCACTTGTTCAAAAGCTTCGTGAAGCACAGTTTGACGAATATTTCAATCGGACGGTGAATTTCTGGAACGACATTTTTTCAAAAGGGATTGACATACAGGTGCCCGAATCGAAAGTTGTCAACACGTTCAAAGCAAATCTGGTTTACGACCTGATAGCACGTAACAAAGAAGATGGCTTTTACATTCAGAAGGTGAACGATTTTCAGTACCATGCCTTTTGGCTTCGCGATGCATCACATATCGTCAGGATGTATCTATTGTCGGGGTATTTCGACGTTGCGAAGCAGTGTCTGAGGTTCTTTTCGAAATGGCAGCAGCCTGATGGTAATTTTGTCTCACAGGGTGGGCAGTTTGATGGCTGGGGTCAAACGCTGTGGATTTACGGGCAGTACTACAGATTCACCCATGACAAGGAATTCGCGGAGGCAGTTTATCCTTCGATACTAAGGGCGGTTGATTGGCTTGTGAAGGCTCGAGCGAAGGATTCACTACACTTAATGCCTGAAACTACTCCCGGCGACAACGAAAACATAACCGGGCACATAACAGGCCATAACTTCTGGGCGCTTGTTGGTTTAAGAAACGTCATCGCAATTGCAAGGGGCTTGGGGAAGGCTGAGGATGCAAACAGATTTGAAGCTGAGTATAATGATCTTTATGCTGCACTCATGAAGCAGCTGACGGTCGTCACTGCAAAGACTGGCGGATATATTCCGCCAGGACTCGACGGCGCAAACCCTCCTGGTCAGGATTGGGGAAACATGCTCATGCTATATCCGGAAGTGCTATTTCCTCCTTTTGACAGGATGGTGACAGCAACTCTCGATTCGACCCGCGCTAAATACCGGGAAGGGATTATGACATATGGAGACGGAATGTTCCTGCATGACTATCTCACAATTCGGAACACCCAGAATGCGCTTGTTCGCAATGAACAGGAAAGGGCGCTTATGGAATTTTATGCCCTCCTCCTTCACACAAGTTCGACACACGCGGGCTTTGAGTTTGCTATCCATCCATGGGGAACGCGAGATTTCGATGGTAACCTTACTCCTCATGGCTGGTACGCTGCAGAAATAAGATCTCTTATAAGAAACATGTTGGTACGCGAACAGGGCGGTAATCTTCACTTACTATCATGCATTTCCCCCTACTGGGTCAGGAGCGGAGAGAGAATTTCTGTGCACCGTGCGCCTACATACTTCGGCGAAGTGAATTTTGATTTAAGCTTCAGGAAGGGTGGAGCGACGCTTAAGATGAACAATCGTTTCAGGAACAACCCAGACTCACTTGTCCTTCACTTGCCATGGTTCGTGGATATAAAATCGGTCATCGCTGATGGGAAGAAAGTGCCAGTTGCAGGTTCTATGGTCTGTCTTCCAATTGAGACTAACATAGTCGAAATATCGTGGAACAAGAAAGCTGGTATCCCACCATTGAACTTTGAAAGCACTGTCAAGAAGTATGTGAAGGCGTACAGAGAGAGGTATGATGAGTTCTTGAAGAGAGGGAAAGAGGTAAGCTTGCGTGAAACTGAAGGTCTGAATGGAAAGTAGACTGAGTGTGATAGCGCAAGGTACATCAAAACTTTAAATGATATATCTCAGAAAATTCGGAAAGGGAACTTCTATGAAATTTTATTTAGGTATTTTACCATTTATTATGTTCAATCCTGTTTTCTCTCAAACATATCATTCGCCGGATGGAAAACTCTCTCTTCATTTTTATACAAATGATAAGGGCGAATTTTACTACAATTTGAAATTAAGAGACAAATTCGTAATAAGAGATAGCAAATTAGGATTTGAATTGCGAGATGCTTCAAATTTGTTAGATGGATTTCAGATAACTGATATCAAAGCTACATCAATTCGCGAAAAATGGGCACCTGTTTGGGGCGAAGTTGATACAATTACGAATCACTGTACGGAAGTAAAAGTCACTCTCAATCGGCGGAAAGAAAATAGAACAATGATCGTCACATTTAGAATTTTTGATGATGGGTTGGGTTTCAGATATGAATTTCCTGCGCAGCCAAATCTTAAGTACTTTACCATACTCGAAGAACGGACTGAATTTGCAATGACAGGCGACCATAAAACTTTCTGGATACCTGGTGATTATGACTCTCAAGAATATACATATACAGCATCCCGCCTGTCAGAGATTAACGCCGATAAAGGACGAGCATTTGACGAGATAATTGTTAAGTCGATTCCTGGTGAAGATTTTGTTCAAACTCCATTAATGATGAAATCATCGGATGGATTGTATATCAATATCCATGAAGCAGCGTTGTTAGATTATCCTGCAATGTACCTAAAAGTTGATAAGAAGACTTTTGTTCTTCGCACACATCTTTGTCCTGATGCTTACGGTAATAAAGCTTATCTGCAGACCCCAGTTGCCACACCCTGGAGAACAGTGATCGTTTCTGACAGAGCGGAAGATATACTTGAATCAAGGTTAATATTGAATTTAAACGAACCTCCAAAGTTCGAAGATGTAAGCTGGATAAAACCAAAGAAATATCTCGGTATTTGGTGGGGAATGCATGTTGGAGTTTACTCCTGGAATTATGCTGATGTAGATAACATCCGAATTGACAATGTTTATTGGAAGAATTTAAAGCCAAATGGGAGACACGGGGCTACAACTGAAAACGCCAAACGATACATTGATTTCGCAGCCCGACACGGTTTTGATGCATTGCTAATAGAAGGTTGGAATGTCGGCTGGGAAGATTGGTGCGGCCATTGGAAAGAGAATGTTTTTGATTTTGTGACCCCATATCCTGACTTTGATGTTGAGGAAGTCAGTCGATATGCAAAAGAAAAAGGTGTTGAGTTGATCATGCATCACGAGACCTCGGCTTCTGTTACAAATTACGAGAGACGGATGGATGAAGCATTCAGATTTCTGAAAAAGTATAATTATACGGCAATTAAAACAGGTTATGTAGGGAAAATAATTCCACGTGGCGAGCATCATGATGGACAGTGGATGGTAAATCACTATACTCGAGTTCTTGAAAAAGCTGCTAAAGAAAAAATTTGTATCGATTCACACGAATCGGTTAGACCCACTGGCTTACATAGGACATATCCTAACTGGTTAGCTGCTGAAGCTGCACGAGGTAATGAGTTTAACGCGTGGAGTGATGGCAATCCGCCTGAACATGAAACAATTCTTCCGTTTACAAGACTTATGGGTGGACCGATGGATTATACGCCAGGCATTTTTCAAATCAAAATGAACTATTACAATAAGGGAAGTAAATTTCAGGTCCATACAACTCTTGCTAAACAGCTTGCTCTATATGTTGTTATGTATAGTCCTCTACAAATGGCAGCTGATTTACCTGAGAACTACGAAAAATTCTTAGATGCCTTTCAGTTCATCAAAGACGTACCGGTTGACTGGCAGCAAACAAAAATTCTTTTTGCCGAACCCGGAGATTACATTGTTACTGCAAGGAAAGATAAGCACTCTGAAAATTGGTTTATTGGAGCAATCACGGATGAGAACCCAAGAGACTTCTCAATCAAATTAGATTTTCTTGATGATGGAATCTATGAGGCAACTATTTATTGTGATGCTGATAATGCGCATTGGGAAAAAAATCCAATGGCTTATAAAATTAAGAAAGAGACTGTTAGGAAAAATGGTTCATTGAATTTACATCTTGCTGAAGGTGGAGGGTGTGCAATTAGCGTAATGAAAGTTAAGGGGTGATTCTTTGTTCTATTCGTAATTAGGCGCATTTGCAACCCTATGGCAGGCATCGGGCAATGGGGGAGTTACAGCAGATTTTTGCACTCAAGCCGGGGCGTTGATATTATCCAAAAAATTATCTATTTTAAAAGAGTCAAATCACTATTTGTCTTGTACTTAAAAGGAGTTGCAGGTCAAATGAAACGGTCATATGTAATGCTCTTTTTCCTCTCAGCCTTGCTGTATAGCTTCGCGACAATGGGTTTTCAATGTGCTTCACCTGAATTGACGAGCGCCCGTCTTTACATTCAGCGCCAGGAGTGGGAGAACGCCATCAAAAGTCTTGAAAAAGAAGTACAGAAAAATCCGCAGGACGAGGAAGCCTGGTACCTCATGGGACGGGTGAAGGGAGAAATTAAGGATTTTCAAGGAATGAACGATGCCTTCGCAAAGGCTCTTGCCATTTCCCAGCAACATAAGAAAGACATTCAGGATGCTCGACTTCACTTCTGGGCACAGTACTTTAACCAGGGGGTACTGAATTTCCAGAAAGGGAAGGACTCAACTGAATACTACGATAAAGCTGTTGCAGCATTCCAGACCGCCGCTATCATACTACCTGACAGCGTGAACACATATAAGAATCTCGCCATTGCTTATCTTGCAAAGGGAGATGACACTGATGCGATCAAAACTATGGAGAAGGCTCTCTCGATGCAGGAGGATCCACTTATAGCCCGACTTCTCGGTGAGGAATACTTCAATATTGGAAAGAAGCATAAGGATTCTTTCGAAGAGAAAAACCGTGACGCCCTTGAGGTTATTCGAGCAGTTGACGCAATCCACAAAGGTATGCACCGCGAAGATGTTGAGAAGACCTTAGGGTCACCTGATTCGAAGGAGCAAGGGAAAGGGAAAAAGTCACAGGAAGAAGTATGGATGTACGAGAAATACGGCTTGAAGTTGACGTTTGTGGACCGCCTTCTCGCTCAAAAAACTGTGACGAAGCCGTTCGAGGCGCCTATTGATTCAACAGACTATCGAATTGCAATGGACTATTTTAACAAGTCCATTGATGTGCTTACTGTAGCTCAGCGCATGGACCCAACAAACGAAGATATTTTGACTTTACTTTCCAATGCGTACATTGCAGCGGGGAAGGCTGCAGTAGCAGAGGAGACATTTTTAAAGGGCATAGAGACAAATCCGGGGAACAAGTTTTTCCACTACAATCTTGGCGTGCTCCGTCTGAAAGCCGAGAAGTACGAGGATGCGGTTAAGCAATTTTCTGATGCGTTGAAGATTGATCCGAATTATGAGAATGCTCTTTATAACCTCGTCGTTGCTTATGTCAATTGGGGCGTTGCTATGCGGGAGAAGGCGCAGCGCGGGGTTGAAGGGACAAACAAGCCGATTGATGAGTCATACAAAGAAAAATTTCAGGAGGCTCTCCCGTTGCTGGAGAGACTTCTCAGTATGCGTCCGAAGGACGCCGATCTGTGGGAACTGGCAGGACGTCTCTACGCAAATATGAATATGCCTGAGAAGTCAAAACAAGCATTCGAGAAATCCGATCAACTTCGGAAGGGGGAGTAGTTCAAGTCTTATCTTCATTATATGCCCATCCGAGAAAGCGGGTGGGCATATTCATTCAATATAGGAGAGGTGTACGATGACCGATCAGATTCCTCCACAGCAGATTAACATCGAGTTAGGAGAAAAAGAAGGAGAGGGAATTTACTCAAATCTCGCCATCATCACACATTCACCAGCAGAATTTGTGATCGATTTCACACGTGTTCTACCTGGTGTTCCCAAAGCGCGTGTGCAAGCGCGGATAATTATGACTCCACAGCATGCTAAACTTCTTCTCAATGCGCTGAAAGACAACATTGAAAAATATGAGAAACGTTTCGGTGAGATTAAAATGATGATGGAGCCACCCGGTCCAGCAGGTCCGCTCGGATTTCAGATGCCGGGGGGCGGAGGTGAGAAAGTCCACTGAGGTATGTTTCAGAGGAAGACCCACAGTGCTCAATGATAAGGTATATTCTTACGGCGGATTTACCTTCGTACTCCACTCACATCTGCCATACGTTCTTTCACATGGCAAGTGGCCCCATGGGCTTGATTGGCTTAACGAGGCAGCAGCAGAGACATATATTCCCCTTCTAAATGTTCTCAATGAAATGCTGGATGGAGGTTTCTCTCCGAAACTGACCATAGGTATTACGCCGGTTCTTGCTGAGCAGCTTAGCGATGGTCTTTTCAAGGAGGAATTTACAAATTACCTTCAACAGAAGATCCGGACTGCCGAAAACGACGAGATTGAGTTCAGGCGGATCGGAGAGAAGCGACTTGCCTCGACTGCCTCATTCTGGCGTGGATGGTATGATGCGATTCGCCTGAGCTTCGAAGAACGCTACCACCGTGATCTGATTGGTGCGTTTCGGGAGCTTCTCGAAGCTGGAGTGCTGGACATCATTACGTCTGCTGCAACGCATGGGTACCTTCCGTTGCTCAGTCGCGATGAGAGCATTCAAGCTCAAATCAAGGTAGCCATCAAGGCGCACGAGAAACATTTCGGTCGGCGACCGAGAGGAATCTGGTTGCCTGAGTGTGCTTACCGTCCATCTTATCGATGGCGCCCTCCTGTGAGCGAGAATCTGAAGAGTCTGGAGTACGATCGTAAGGGGATCGAGGAGTTCCTTGCGGAAAATGATATTGAGTATTTCATCATTGATTCCGCAATGCTGAAAGGGGGGAAAGCCATCGGTGCATACTTCGATCGGTTTGAAGGTTTGAAGCGGCTCCGTGAGCAGTTCGAAAAGGAGGTTCACCCGGCAGTGGAAGACTTCAGCAAATCGCCCTATGAAGTTTATCTCGTCAATTCATCCGGGAAACCCGAGAAACGCCCGGTAGCAGTTTTCACGCGTGATCCTCGAACAGCACTTCAGGTGTGGAGCGGTGAACATGGTTATCCGGGAGATGGGTGGTATCTGGATTTTCACAAGAAGTATTTTCCGGGGGGACTTCGATATTGGCGTGTCACAGGTCCAAAGTCGGACCTGGCTGAGAAGGTTCCGTATGAACCGGAGCAAGTTGAAGAGAGGCTTGAAGAAAATTCTGATCACTTTGTTTCTCTCGTTGTTGATTTGCTTCAGACCCATTATGATGAATCTGGTAAGAGAGGTATCCTTACTGCTCCGTACGACGCTGAGCTTTTCGGACATTGGTGGTTTGAGGGCACAAGATTTCTCCAGAAAGTTATGAAAAAGATCATGACATCCGGCTTTGTTGATCTCGTCACAGCTTCAGAAGCGCTCGATCGCGAACATCCTTCTCAGGTTATCGCGTTGCCAGAAGGATCATGGGGAGAAGGTGGCTATCATTACATCTGGCTCAACAATGATACACAGTGGACGTGGCACCACATTTATCGAGATGAAGCTCGCATGCATGAGCTTGCACGCCGATTTGCTGACGACACCGATGTAACATTGCAGGAGCTTTTGAAACAAGCTGCAAGGGAATTGCTTTTGCTTCAGGCATCAGATTGGCAATTTCTCATTTCAACAATTGCTGCTCGTGACTACTCTGAGCTTCGAGTTGTTTATCACCACAACGATTTCAACCGACTCTGTGACATTGCTGAACAGTATAAAATGACGAGCATCCTGTCTGATGAAGATTGGAACTTTTTCCTCGAGTGCAAGGATCGCGATTCACTCTTCCCGGAGATCGATCTTCGGTGGTGGGCTGAACTGGAATATCCTGTATCCGCCGAAGGCGGACTTTCTATCCAGAAGGGCGCCGAAGGGAGTTCTTGATTCAGGTGGAGATTTTTCCTCCCGATTTAAAATCAGGGCAAGAACAAAATTATTTGTTGTACTTTATAGCAGACAGCGGAAAATGAGGGCGGTGGGAAAATGATGTCAGGGTCGATGCTAAAGTTGCTTGCGGCATCAGGTCGCCATGGTGTTTCAGCACTATTTCTGGTTCTAACGGTCGCCTTCCTCGGAGGATGCTCTAAAGGAAAGCTTTCCCCAACGGCACCGACATGGGATGTCTCTCTGCACTTTCCTCTGCTTAATCGAACGCAGACACTGCAAGAATTTGTTGACCAGAACCCTGATGCCCTGACAAGCGATCCAGATAGAGGAGGATTGCTCATTTACGCGCGGAGCGACCGCATAGGAAATGTAAGGATCGGTTCAGATGTTCGAGTCACAGGTAAGAGCAGTTCCTATGGAAGAGCCATCGGGGAATTTTCTGTCAGCACGTCTTCGGTTATAGGAAAGCTCATAACGCTTGGGACAATTGCTCCTCAGCTTGGTGCATTACATGGGTTAGTTGCTCCAGTGCCCCCTTTCTCATTTCAACGCACAAATGTCGATCTGCCTCCGATCTCTGACTACCAGGAGGTCAATCTTACCAGCGGTTTACTCCTCCTGCGAGTCATTAATCAATTGCCGATACCAATCGACACGATTAACCTCAGAGCTTCGGATACCCTTGGCACGGTCTTAACCGTAAACTACACTGAGATGATTCCCCCCGGAGATTCTGGAGAAGTTTTGCAGCCTCTTGGTGGACGTACCTACTATAATCATTTTCATCTCGACTTTGGAGGCCACAGTCCTGGAAGCACTGCCCCGGTTCGGATCGACACAAGTGAGGGGATTGTTGTTGAAGCGCAACTTCAAGATGTTCGCGCATCGTACGCCATAGCGAAAATTCCATCCTTATCTATCGACCGGGACACAATGGTTGCGATTGATGACTCAATGCAGATTCAGGAAGCAGAGATTAGCTCAGGATCTCTGTCGTATCGCATTTCGAACGAGACACCGCTTCCGTTCACGATTACCACAATGATCCCAAGATTTACGAAAAATGGTGTCCCATTTCAGGAAGAGCTTTTCGTTGATTCGAACTCAGCCTCTGTAAAGGATATCGACTTAAGTGGATGGACACTTCAAATGCCGGATGGCAAAGTGCAAGTGTACTTCATTGCTAAGACATTGGGGTCCGGGGATCGGTTGGTGACATTATCCGCAAGCGAGCGAATCGCCGGGGATGTGGGGGTCTCGGACTTGAAGTTTGCACGCGTTGTTGGGCGCATTAAGCCATATACAGTTTCTATCTCGACCTCAGGCAATGTGCAGCCAAACAAGTTAAGCGAAAATCTCAGTGGTTCTCTTGAGCTCGGGGATGGAAAACTTGTTCTTCATGTTGCAAGCTCAGTGGGTTTCTCAGCCCAAATATCAGGAACGCTCTCAGCCCGAGATGAAACAGGAGCGCGCTCTGCTTCGCTGACCGTTCCGCCAACTTTGTTGAAACCTCCTGTTGACTCCATTATCTTTACTCCACAAAACAGCTCTCTCCTTACGTTCTTGAACACATTTGGATCACAATTACCAACTTCCTACACCTTTGCCGGCACCGCTACGATTAATCCCAAGTATGAATCTGGCTCAGTTGCACAGGGGGATACTGCAGAGTTTACTGCAGGTTTTCTGATACCATTGAAACTTCGCATTGTTGGTGGCCGGTTTACTGATACCGTTGCTATCGAAAGCGAAATTGATACGTCGCAGTTGAAAAATTTCCAGGCGGCTACACTTGTGCTCGATGTGGAGAATCGTATTGCGCTGAGAGCCGGAATAGAGCTCACATTCACGGATGCTTTCTATCATCCGCTTCTTCAAATTCCCAAACCGGGTCAGGACTCATTAATTGTTGAAGCAGCGCTGATCGATGCAAGTGGATTTTCAGAAAGTCCATCGCGACGAACGCTCCGACTTTCTTTTAACAAGGACGATGTTGGTGCGGTGCGGCGGAGCTCGTATATAATTTACGCGATTTATCTTACTACAACGGATGAGAAAATGGTTCAGTTCCGCACCTCAGACTACATTACGTTGAAGGCAAAGCTTGAAGCCAACGTTCATGTCGCGTCACAATAAAGAGAAGCTCCTTCTAATCTTCCTTGTGTTTTCTTGCTTCTACTCTGGGTCGGTACCGGGAAAACTCCATGCACAGGTTGCGCATTCGTTTAAGCCGATGCCGGTGGATGTTATCTCGTGGGGTGCCTCCAATGCTTTCTCAATGTCACATGAATTGCTCACCCATTCTTATGCTGTTGCTGTTGAAATTCCCGGATTGAGTGCTGAAGCACGAAGTAATGTTCTGAGTCTAAAGCTACTTCAAGACGATTTCAGCAAGGATGCTGCAGGGAATGCCCCCTATCTTGACGATGCTGAGAAGAACCGTATTCTCGATCTTTTTTCTGGTGGGAAGGGGATTATGCAGTTCACCAGTACACTACATGTCTTCACAATCGGTGTGCGCATCTCACAGTTAGCTCTGGTTGGCGGCGTGGAAGATCGGTTGTTCGCATCCGTTTCAGTACCAAGAGATTTTCCTGAACTAGTGTTCTTCGGTAATGCCCCTGGGCGCACTTATAGAATCGATGATGCGCAGGCAATTGACACCTGGCTGAGACAGTATTCGCTGGCATCAGCAACGGAGTTTCTTTTGCCAAAGGGTAATGTATTGCGAGTTTACGGACGCGCAAGCTTCCTTCAAGGCATTGGGCTTGCGAGAGTCATGGCGGAATCGATGCAAGTGTTCACGGCGGATAGCGATTACTCAATTCAGGCTTCGGGGCATCTCAAGATGATGCGGACGAGCAATATTTCTTTTCCTGGTAGACCGCGTGGTTTCGGGTGGGGAATTGATCTCCTTGGCGAATTTCTTATGCCAAACGGCATTCAGATCTCCGCAGGTGTGGTAGACCTTGGGAGCTTAACATGGACCAAGGATGTAGAAGGGAGGAATGTAGATGGGAGTTTCTTGTTAACAGAGGTAACATCGTCGCAACAGCGACAGAGCTTTGACTCTGCTTTTCAGGTCTCAACTCCGTATGGAACAAGTTCCCGAATTGCGATGCCAGCTCGCTTGTTGCTGCAAGTTGGTTATTATCTAGATGCCTCGTCGCGGACTCGCTGGCTGCCGGGGATTATCGGAGCAAGGGGCGGCCTTTCACAAACGCTGACTGGAAGTCCTTTGATTCCCAAGCAATTGTCCTTATATGCTCTGCTCGATTATTCACCTGCTTCGTGGCTGAGATTAGGCGTGGGTCCTTTCTATGGGACTGTGGGCCGATTCGGAATGTCTTCGCTCATCGAACTTGAGAGTAAAACGTTTCATTTTCAAATTGGGTCGAAGAACGTCCTTGGGTTGTTCGGGCTCCCATCTGCAACAAATGCATCGCTGGTAACTTCTCTATTTCTGACCTTCTGAGTTTTACCTTTCCTGAATCACGCTTGTTGCTATCTCGCCATGTGCACAACTACGGCGCATTGGCGGCGGTGTTAGTTCTTAAGATTCCCTCAGCAGACTGATCCGCCCATTGTCAAGGTGATAGATCTTTCCTTCGAGTTGGTTTGCTAAGGTTTCCTTGTGAGTTGTTATGATCACCGTGGTGCCACGGTGGTGAATTGTGCGAATGAGGTCGAGGATTTGTGCTTCAGCGCGTGCATCCAGATTTCCTGTCGGTTCATCAGCTAAGATGAGAAATGGTTCGTTCAGCATTGCACGAGCAAAAGCAACGCGTTGTTGCTCACCGCCGGAGAGTTCTGTAGGATATGCCATGTACTTTTGAGCAAGACCAACGTCTCCCAGGGCGTAGAGAATTTTTTTCTTCTCATCGCGGCGGGTCAGGTTTGTAGCGTGGAAAAAGAGAGAGAGATTCTCATACACTGTTCGGTCGTTGAGGAGACGAAAATCTTGATAAACGAATCCGATATTTCGGCGAAGTTTCGGAATGTGGTGCTTCGAGATACCTGGGGCTGTGAATTCGCCAACGCGGACCGTCCCTGAATTCGGGAAGATATCCATCAGCAACAGACGCAGGAGTGTAGTTTTCCCTGACCCAGTTGGACCGACTATCAGGACGAGCTCTCCTGATTCAATCCTCATGGAGATGTGGTTGAGTACAGTGCGTCCGGGGCGCAGAAACGTGACATTAGAAAGTTCAATGCTGGTATCCATTCTCAGAAAGCTCGTGCTACGAAATGAATGCGGTCAGAGTTTACAGTAGCTTCCTTATAACTGAACCCGTCGAAGAGATGAAGCAAGTGAAACTGAGACAGTTGTAGAAGCCTCCGGAGTTCTTCGATAGAATAAATTCGTTCACGGTGATGTTCAAGAAATGTCCCCTCTGGTTTCTTAATGGTGAATTCATTGTAATGGATTTTTTCTTTAGGGTCGTAATAGCTTTTTCTGATATAAGATATTTCACCTATGATCCCTTGTTCATCGAGATATGAAGCATTGTTCAGCGAATTGTGTTCAGTTGCAATATCAAAGATCAGGATGCCGCCCTGGACAAGTGCAGCGTGCGCACTGGTGAAGAATTTGTGCACTAGTTCAGGTTCTAGCAAGTAATTGATGCTATCGTATAGGCAGATGATCCCGCTCACTGGTATTGGTACTTCAAACGATGTGAGATCGGCACGGAAAAACTCGATGGGGGCGTGCTCCTCAGCCGCTTTCCTCTTTGCAATAGCAAGCATCGCATCGGAACTATCAAAGCCAGTGACAGAGAATTTTCTCTTCGATAGGAGAATGCTTAGCGTCCCTGTACCGCAAGCGGCTTCAAGGAGGTTCCGGCTCTTAAGTCCAGCGAGTACGAGGAGATTGACCACATATCGTGCCCATTGTTTGTAGTTGACGTGTTGCATGATGTGGTCATAAATTGAGGCAAGCTCTGTATAAGGCGGAACAATTAGTGCTGAAGCGCCATGGCGCTCCGGCGCCATTTGGACAGGTTCACCCATGCCGTATCCGAATAATTTCCACGGCAGCGGTGACAGCGGCAATCATACTTGTTGGATCCGCAGTTCCTTCTCCTGCAATATCGAATGCTGTCCCATGATCAGGAGATGTCCGAACGATAGGGAGGCCTGCTGTGAAGTTAACTGCTTGATGGAAGTAAAGAAGCTTCAAGGGGATCAGCCCCTGGTCGTGATACATTGCAAGGACACCGTCAGCTTCCTTATACAGCTTTGCACCGAAGAATGCATCTGCAGGGAAAGGACCGGCAACGTTGATCCCTTTTCGCCGAAGAAGAGCGATCGTCGGGAGTATGATGGTTTCTTCCTCATTTCCTATTTCGCCGTGTTCACCTGCATGGGGGTTGAGTCCCAGCATAGCGATTCGTGGTTTTATAATGCCAAAATCGCTCTGGAGCGATTTCGCAAAAAGCTGAGCGACCCTTGTCAGATGTGGCTGAGTGATGCTAAATGGGACATCTCGAAGCGGTCTATGAATTGTCACAAGAGCAATGCGTAGGTCAGGAGATAGGAAAATCATGAGAGGATTTGCCACATGGGTTAAGGCGGCGATGAATTCCGTGTGTCCATCGTATTGGTAACCAGCTTTGTGGAACGCCTCTTTTGAGATCGGTGCGGTCACCATTCCGTGAGCCAGCTCGTTGAGGCAGAGTCCAACAGCACGTTCAATTGCCTCTCCGGCGCATTTGCCCGCCTGGGCGGTGATCTTTCCAGGACGGATGTCACGTTCACTGTACCCGGGGATGTCGACAACAGGGATTGAATTTGCACTCATCCTTGCAGGGAGTTGCCGGTCTACGCTGGTGAAGACGAGATTTTTTGCAATACTAAGCTTTTGCGCTGTGTATTCAAAGATGGATTGCGGACCGACGAGAAGGGGATGAGCTATTTGTCGCACGCGCTTATCCACAGCAGCTTTCAGTGCTATCTCAGGCCCAATCCCATTAAAATCCCCAATTGTGATGGCTACGATCGGCTTCATCAGGAAAACCCCCCGATTTTTGCAAGTTTGCGTTCAACAATAGATGCCGACACATCAGCATCGTGGTGCCGATGTATCGGTATTCATTTAATTCGATGTTCTAGATACTTGAGCAGGAGCCGGACACCTACACCAGAACCTCCTTTTGGTGCGTAGGGAGTAGCTTCCTCAAGGATCGCTGTGCCGGCAATGTCAAGATGAACCCAGGGAAGATCACCTACGAATTTTCTCAGGAACCAGGCTGCTGTAATAGCGCCAGCCCATTTTCCGCCGACGTTTTTCACATCTGCAATATCGCTCTTGATCAATTTCTCATACTCATCGAAAAGCGGGAGTTCCCATACACGTTCGTACGTTTCCTCGCCCGCTGTGCGTAGAGCGTTCATAGTTTCGCGGCTAGTTCCGAACATCCCTGTGGTTACCTGCCCTAAAGCCACAACGCAAGCCCCTGTAAGTGTTGCCAGGTCAATAACGGCTTCTGGTCGTCTTTTTCCAGATCGTTGCCGGGCATATGAAAGAGCATCGGCGAGGATAAGTCTCCCCTCAGCATCAGTGTTATCGACTTCAACGGTTTTCCCGCCGTAGATACGGACGATGTCACCGGGTTTGATTGCCGAACCGCTCGGCATGTTTTCTACGAGAGGAACGTATCCCACAAGATAGACCGGTAGCCGCAGCTCCGCTGCTGCCTTGAAGGTTCCAACAACTGCCGCAGCTCCGGACATGTCCATCTTCATCTCGCTCATGTTTGCTGAAGGTTTCAGTGAAATTCCACCAGAATCAAACGTGACTCCCTTGCCGATGAGAACGATGGGCGATTGATTCACTGATCGCTGTCCTCCGCGATATTCGAGAATAAGAAATCGCGGTGGCTTCCATTGCTGAGCACCGGCACCGACGGCAAGGATTCCTCCCATCCCGAGCGAGGAGATTCTCTTCTCGTCAAAGACCGTGACGCGAAAGCCACTTCTTCGACCAATAGCTTGTGCGCGCCTGGCAAACGTCTCCGGGTAAATCTCGTTCGCTGGTGCATTCACCAGATCGCGGGTCTCATATACAGCCTCGACAATTACTTTTGCACGTCGCAGTGCGTTCCCTGGATCTATTCCTTCTTCGACCTGCAAAGCAATTGCGCTGAGCTTTCCCTCATTGTTTTTCTTCGATTGGTAACGGTCAAACTTGTAAACACTGAGAGCAGCACCCTCAAAGAGGCTTATAAGCGCTTCTTCTGATGAGTCAAAGGTCCGACGGTCGATGAGGTCACGCGAAAGAGAAAATATGAGCTGGCTTTGCTCTTTGATATGTTGTGTTACGTATTTCGCAGCAGTAGCCCCAGCGCGCCGAAGTCGCTCGAGATTGAAAGCGACATGATCAACTTTTTCCTCTTTCTCCTTGAAAGTCGGAGTTTCTTTTATTTCCCCAAGACCAACAAGAAGAACGCGGCGTGAGCTCCCGGATTGTTCAGAATAGACAAGCGTTGCCTCCGATTCTTCTCCTTTGAAGTCTTTTCCAGTGAGAATAGAAGATGGGAGCGGGATCCGTGAATTGACATATTCCAACGCTTTCTTCCGTTTGGTCTCCTCTTTAGGGATAAGGAAAGCCACCACGGTGGCGCCCGGGCGCGTCGGTAGCTTCCTGAAAGGGCGACGAATTAGCTCTAATTGAATCATTCCCGCGCCGATGTGGAATGTGTCAGCATTATTTTGCCTTCTCTTAACCTGGAACGAGCCGTAGAGTTTCTATTTGAGAAACTCACCTGCATACAGCAACACATCTGATTGAACCTCTTCAAGATGGCGGTCAAAAACAAGAGCACCGGCAGCATTCTTATGTCCATTTCCTCCGAAGATTTGTGCAAGCCGGTTAACCCACACATCTCCCTTTGACCGAAAGCTCATTTTAACTCCATCAGGTAATTCGACGAGCAAAACGCCGAGCAGAACTCCTGCGATGCTCATTGGATAGGTTGAGAAATTATCTGTCTCCGCATCCGTTGTTGCCGTTGCTGAAAGCATTTCTTGAGTCACAGTCATTATTGCAAGCTTTCCGTCATAGAGAACTCTGATGTTGCTTAAAGCGTTACCGAGCAGTCGGAGACGATTTGGTGACCATTGGTCATAGATTTGGTCATAAATATATGTTGGATCAGCACCCAGTTCCAAGAGATCAGCAATGGTGCGGTGAAGCTCGGCATCGGTTCGCGGATAACGGAATGAACCTGTGTCGGTCATAATAGCAGCATAAAGGCACGTAGCCATCTGCGCATCAATCTGATGGCTGGTCAATTCCTCGACTACCTTCATGACGATTTCACCAGTCGATGAAGCTTCCTCATCGATAAGATAGACATCAGCGAAATTGCTTGTATCAAGATGGTGATCAATGCAGAGCTTTTGAGCATTGCTTCGCAGGACGTATGGTTCCATTGTTCGAAGTCGCATAGGGTGATTAGTATCCAGGACAACAACCAGGTCGGCTTGAAGAATCGTTGGAGCATCCCGTGTTTCATCGAATGTGCGAATTTCATTATCAACGTCAAGAAATTGATAATTTCTTGGGGTTGGATTTACATTTATGATGGAAATAGTTTTGGGCTTATGGAGACCCGCTTTGGAGTCCTCCATGCGATCAGCATAGCGCAATGCACGTGAGAGAGCCAGTTCCGAGCCGATCCCATCTCCATCTGGATTGATATGTGTGGTGATGACAATGGAATTTGACTCGCGCAGGAGTCGTACTGCCTCATTGAAAGAGGAGAGGCTCTTGAGGTTCTGTTCCGGCTTCACTCGGGATTGCGAGAAAGGCTGCACCATGAGCTTTTCTCAAGAGTGACACAAACGTTCTAACAGATTTTTTCTTTGCGAAACCATGTCGAGCGCTGGATGTTGGAAACTCCGTTTTCTGTCGCGGCGTGGATTATTTTTATTTGATTTCCCATGTATCTCCTGCATTGAAGAGAGCTTCAAGTGTTGGTTCACCGTATTTCTGTTTCGCCGACTTAATTTGGTTAAGAAGGTCCTGTTCGTACACATTCCGTTGCACATCGACGAAGACGCCGACAGGTCGCGGCATGCCGGGATAGTTCGACATTAGTGCGACTGTGTAAGCAAGGCCTGGGTCTTTCTCATCGTAGTGAAGAAGATCATCAGGACCGTATTTGCCATCTTTCAAAGAGACGACAACTGGACGGTGGTTCTCGAGCCGAATACCTTTGTCTCGCTCCTTTCCGAAGATCAACGGTTTGCCGTGCTCGAGGTAGACAACATTTTCATCTTTTGTTTCTTTATCTGTGAAGATAGCAAACGCACCGTCATTGAACACCACGCAGTTCTGATAGATCTCCACAAAAGAAGTTCCTTTATGTTCGGCAGCGCGCTTGAGTACATCGTGAAGATGCTTTTGGTCACGATCCATTGTCCGTGCGACAAATGTCGCCTCTGCGCCAAGAGCCAGAAGAACGGGATTAAATGGGTGATCAATATTTCCCATCGGTGATGAGCGGGTGATCTGCCCGTACCGAGAGGTCGGTGAGTACTGTCCCTTTGTTAAACCATAAATCTCGTTATTAAACAGAAGGATGTTCACATCGACATTTCGTCGGCAGATATGGACGAGATGATTACCGCCGATGCTCAGACCATCGCCGTCTCCCGTTGCCACCCAAACAGAAAGGTCAGGGTTCGCCAATTTAACTCCAGTAGCTATTGCAGTCGCACGTCCATGGATACCATGAACCCCATAGGTGCTCATGTAGTATGGGAAGCGACTTGAACATCCAATGCCGGAGACAATAACATATTTCTCTTTCGGTATGCCCAACTCCGGAAGCACTCTCTGAACCTGAGCCAGAATTGCATAATCACCGCATCCCGGGCACCAGCGCACATCTTGATCGGATTGGAAATCCCTGGCTGTGTACTTCACTGAAGGTACAGACTGAACGTCATGTTCTACGGTATCCATTATCGTTCACCTCTTAGAATTTCATCAATTCTTTGCTCAATATTGACTGAAGGAATAGGCAGCCCAGCCACACGGTGGTATCCAAGGGCAGGGACGAGATACTTTGCTCGAAGAAGCTTCAGCAGTTGCCCTCGATTGATCTCCACAACGAGGATATGCTTAAATCGATAGAGAATTTCCCCGAGATTCCTAGGGAACGGATTTAGATATCGAATATGGAGATGGGAAACTGACTTGCCTTCTGAGCGCTTTCGATGAACTGCAGATCGAATAGCGCCATAAGTGCTTCCCCATCCCACAACAAGCAGCTCGCCCTCCTCGTCGCCATCGACCGTTTGAGGTGGGATATCATTGACAATGCGCTCGATTTTTTCTTCACGCAGACGTACCATAAGGTCATGGTTGTCGGGATCATAACTGATCGTGCCATCGATATGCTTTTTTTCCAGTCCGCCGATGCGGTGTTCGAGTCCAGGGGTGCCTGGCAGAGCCCATGGTCGAGCCAGAGTTTTTTCATCACGTAGATAAGGTTTAAAGGTTGATGGATCAGTTGAGAAGCTCGGTGTGAGATCTGGGAGGTCGTTCGGGTTCGGGATGCGCCAGGGCTCGGACCCATTGCCGAGGTATCCGTCGGTGAGGACAATAACAGGGGTCATGTACTTCAGTGCGATGCGCGCTCCTTCGAAAACCGTGTCGAAGCAGTCTGCTGGACTTCGTGCAGCGAGGACAGGGAGCGGGGCTTCGCCATGCCGCCCGTACATAGCTTGAAGCAGATCGCCTTGCTCTGTCTTTGTCGGTAAGCCTGTGCTTGGTCCGCCGCGCTGTACGTCGATCACAATGAGAGGAAGCTCGGTCATGACAGCTAAGCCAAGTGCCTCGAGTTTCAACGAGAGCCCTGGACCGCTTGTCGTTGTTGCTGCTAATGCGCCAGCAAATGAAGCTCCGATAGCACTCGTGATGCCAGCAATTTCATCCTCTGCCTGAAACGTTTTCACATCGTAGGCACGGTATCTTGAGAGCTCGTGCAAAATGTCACTTGCTGGTGTAATAGGGTAGCTCCCAAGAAACAGTTGTAAATGAGCTCTATGGGCAGCGGCGATAAGTCCCAGTGCGACTGCTTCGTTTCCGGAGATATTTCGATACTTCCCCGGCGGGAGGGGAGCGGGCTTTACCCGATAGCGAGAGGTGAAGATTTCGGTGCTGTCGCCGTAATGATACCCTGCGCGAAGGACGCGCAGGTTCGCTTCAACAAGGGCTGGCTCTTTTGCGAAACGCTTGGTGATCCACTCAATGGTTGGCTCCATGGGCCTGCTGAACATCCAGAACATCAGACCGAGAGCGAAGAAATTCTTTGTGCGGTCGACAACTTTTGGGGAAAGTTTAAGATCTTCAAGCGTAGCCTCAGTTAGCTTCGTAATGTTGATAGGGTAGACTTCGTACTGGCGCAGTGACCCGTCTTCGAGTGGATTGCTTGTGTAACCAGCGAGTTTCAAGTTTTTCTCTGTGAACCCATCGACGTTCGCGATGATAATTCCACCGGGTCTGAGGAGTTTCAAGTTCACCTTGAGAGCGGCAGGATTCATTGCCACGAGAACATCACAGAGGTCGCCAGGGGTAAGAATATCAGTTGCACCAAAACGTATTTGAAAGCCACTTACCCCGTAAGTTGTTCCAGCAGGAGCACGGATTTCAGCAGGATAGTCAGGGAATGTGCTAAGGTCATTCCCTACCATAGCTGTTGCTGTTGTGAATTGCGTTCCTGCCAGCTGCATTCCGTCGCCGGAATCTCCGGCAAATCGAATAGTGACATCTTCAAGATCCTTAACTGATTTTCCCATGAGTCTTATGCTCCTTATTTAGGGAGACCAAGATGCTGAAAGCTACAATAGGTCTTGGTCCCAGATTATACGCGACTGTATATGTAATCCTGTAATGAACAAGGATGCCCTTTCATTCCTAATAACGTTGCGGCTTTCCGGGAAGTTCGTAGCGTGTCGTTTGGTCAAGCGCATCGCTCCTACTCTGCGACTACCCAAACTCTTACCTTCCCTGTAACCGTGCGGTGGAGCTTCACGTTCACCGTATAAATTCCGAGTGTCTTGATCGGTTCCTCGATTTCGATCTGCTGCTTTTCAATTGAATAGCCTTTTTCCTTAAGAGCCTCCGCGATGTGTTGTGCTGTGACCGATCCGAAAAGCTTTTCTTCTTCTCCGACTTTCATCGGGATTGTGATAGATACCTTCTCAAGTTCAGCTGCAAGCTTTTCCGCAGATTTGAGGTCTTTCGCTTCGCGAGCTATGCGCTGTTTCTTTTCCTCCTCTATGGCTCGGCGATTCCCTTCAGTTGCTTCGTAAGCAATGCCCCGAGGGATAAGGAAATTTCGTCCATATCCATCTTTAACGTCAACGATGTCGCCGAGCTTGCCAAGCCTTTCGTAATCTTGCCGTAAGATAACTTTCATATGTTACTCCCCTGTGCATGTACTATCGAGCTTTCCTTACAAAGGGAAAGGCTATCGAATTGCTTCTGAAACGAATGGGAGCAAGGCGATGTGGCGCGCACGTTTGATGGCGCGTACTAACTGGCGCTGGTGTTTTGAGCAAGTGCCAGTTATACGCTTCGGGATTATCTTTCCTTGCTCGGTGATGAAGCGGCTTAGTTTTTTCTCGTCCTTGTAGTCGATGTACTCGTCGCCCGCTTCACAGAAGCGGCAAATACGCCTGCGTTTCGAAGTTATTTCTTTTGCCACATGCTACTCCTTTATCAAATACGTCTTCAATTACATCATGTTGTTTTATTCAGTGAAGAGGGATCGGTGTTCCCTCGCAAAAGTTCCGACTCTTCCTGAGTTAGGAATTTATCAAATGAATCGTCCTCGAAGATCGATGGCTCCTCCTCAGTTCGTCCCTGGTGGTTGACCTCGGCATCAGCCATGGACTCGTTGGAGGCTGTAGGTTGAACTGTAGCGCTATTCATGCGCCTATTTAGGAACTGAATACGACGCGCCTTAATTTCGACTATGCTCCGGGATGAACCATCATCTCCTTTCAGTGTTCTGCTCTGGAGTTCGCCATCAATTAAGACGGCACTCCCTTTCTTAAGATGGTCGCGGCAACTCTCCGCAAGTTTGTTCCATGCCACAACTCCAACGTAGCAAACCTCTTCTTGCCAGCGGTTGTTGGCATCGCGGTATCTCCGATTTGCAGCGATGAAGAAGTTCGCTACCGGCGTACCATTGGTGGTCTGGCGGAACACAGGATCCTTCGTCAAGTTGCCAGCAATGATCACGTTGTTCAATTCTGGTATCCTAAGGTCTGCCATCAGATGCCCCTACAGATTCTTTGCTGAGAAGAATCTCAAACTGCTGTCTCATCTTCTTCCGGAGAGGCTTCGGTATCCTCATCGAGGAAACTGAGTTCCTCTTCTGCCTCTTCCAGCAGAGCCTGCGCAGCTTGTCGCTCTCGTTCAGCACTTTTCTCTCGAGCTTTCAAAGCTTTGCTCTCGAGACGGATTGTCAAGTAGCGGAGAATGTTTTCTTCAAGCTGATACATGCGCTCAAGTTTTTGGACGATTTCTCCGGGTCCCGTGAATTGGATGGAGACGTAATATCCGTTATTCCGCGCCTCAATAGGATAGGCGAAGCGTTTTCTCCCCCAGTGATTCACCTTCAATTCTTCTGCCCCTGACTTCACGAGGAAATCCTGGACCTTCGTAATCACAGACTCTATTTGAGGATCTTCAAGAGAAGAGTTGATGATGAACGTTGTTTCGTAGATTCGTTTTTGTGCTGTCAGATTGATTCACCTCCCTTCGGACGTTGTGATACGGCTCCAATTCATCCAGATAAAAAGTCTCGGATGAGGAGCAGGGATTCGTGGATTTATTGATTAAACTCGTTCATCACGCGATGAATTCCTTTCAAGGGGATTTGCAGGCAAGCATCCGCTGCCCGTTTGATCATCATTTTGACAGTGGGGTGCTCGTCCTCTGCAAACACGTCGAGGACGAAATCAGCCAGTTTAGCACGATCTTGTGGCATATATTTGCTCTGAATGCCACATCGCAGGCGGGGGAAAGCGATGCTTCCAAGCCGTTCAATGATCGATGCCAGTCCGTGGTGCCCTCCGTCGCTCCCTTGCAGCCGGATGCGAATCGTGCCAATGGGCAAATTGAAATCGTCACAGATCACAAGAAGTGAACTTAAATCTACATCGAGCTTATCCACCACATCCCTGACGGCAAAACCACTGTTGTTCATGTGCGTTGTTGGCTTGACGAGAACGATCTGGTCGCCCGCATACTTCTTTTCTGCGATGAGGTATTCTCCGGTACCTTCTCGGAACCGGACATCAAGACGCGTTGCAATCTCATCAGCGACCATAAATCCTACGTTGTGCCTCGTTTTTTCGTATACCCGCTCAGGGTTTCCCAGACCAACCATGCAGTACACTGTGTTTTCGGATTTGATTTATTCCTTCGACCCTTCTTCCTCTTCTTCTTTCTTTCCTTTGCCGATAACTTCAGGTTCCTTCACTTCCTCTTCGGCTGGCACTTCCGCAGCTTCAGGTGCAGCTTCTTTCATTATAGCCGGCGGAACAATAGCGGCAATTGTCGCATCCTCGCTCAGAAGTATCCGATACTCACCCTTTGGTAAACTCCCTGCGTGAATTGAATCGCCGATCTCCATGTGCTCGACGTTGACCTCAATGTGCTGAGGAATATTTTTTGGTAGACAGGAAATCGGAACGCGGTGAAGCGAATGTTGAAGTATGCCTCCCGCTTTTACTCCGTTCGGCGTACCAACAAGACGAACAGGAACTTCGACCGTGATCTCCTCATCTGGCCTCAGTCCGAGAAGATCGAAATGGATTACTTTTTCTGTAACAGGGTCGAACTGCACATCTTTAAGTATGCAGCTATGTGTTCCAGTATCTCCGGGAAGGCGAAGATCTACAATGTGAGTCTCCGATGTATAGATCAACGGGCGAAGATGCCTCTCATCGACAGTCAGCGGGATTGGAGTTTGACCATGTGCGTAAAAAATTCCCGGTACTTTTCCGGCTCGGCGAACATGCTTTGCATGTTTTTTTAACTCATGTCGAATCTCTGCTTCAAGAATAATTTCTGCCATTCTTCACTTCCTCTTAATTTTTATCGATATCGAACAAGGAGCTGATCGATTGATTTTTGTGTGTCCGTAAGATTGCCTCAGCGAAAAGCTCAGCCACTGAAAGCACCACGATCTTTTCTGATGTTTGACCCTGTGCGACGGAATCGGTCACGATAAGCTTTTTCACAGCAGAGTTTTCAATTCGTTCAACAGCATTGTCTGAAAGAATCGCATGTGTGCAGGCGCCATAGATATCCAGAGCTCCGGCATTCTTGAGAGCTTCGACTGCATTGGCAAATGTCCTTGCCGTGTCAATCAGATCGTCGACGATGAGAATATTACGATCCTTCGCGTTGCCGACTACATTCATGATCTCGGCTAAGTTTGGTCCAGGGCGCCGCTTATCAATGAGGATCAAGTCAGCACCAAGACGCTTGGCGTAGGCACGTGCCATGCGTGCACCGCCGACATCAGGCGCTACCACTGTGAGGTTTGGGATACGCTGACGCTTAAAATATTTCACGATGATTGGAGCTGAATACAAATGATCGAGCGGGATATCAAAGAAACCTTGAATCTGTGCCGCATGCAAATCCATGGTGATTATCCGATCAGCTCCTGCTGTTGTGAGAAGATTTGCTACGAGCTTTGCTGTAATAGAAACCCGTGGCTGGTCTTTCCTATCTTGCCGTGCGTATCCAAAGTATGGTATAACTGCTGTGACCCGACTCGCTGAGGCTCGTTTTGCCGCATCAATCAAGATGAGAAGTTCAAGCAAATTCTCAGCCGGCGGAGATGTGGGCTGAATTATGAATACATCTCTTCCCCGAATGTTCTCGCCATATTTCGCCCAAATCTCACCATCGCTAAAATTTCTAATCTCAACCTGACCAAGCTCTTGCCTGATCGCTTTAGCGATTTTCTTTGATAGTTCAGTATTGGCTCTGCCAGAAAAGACTTTCAAACCGTTCATAGTCGAAGGATAGCATATCCCTATAATGTAGTTCGGAGCATGGACACATCAAAAACATCGAGCTGCCTGAATACATAATATACGAAAATTATCCGAGTCAGGCAAACAATGTAACAGCTTCACCATTATGGCTCGCTTCCATCACTTTCTTAAATTCTTCAAAAGGTGCTTCCGGCGCCGTGTCTTGAATTCCTTGGCAATTCATAACGTATTTATTTATCTTATTACTTGAAATCGTCCCTCAGCTTTGGTTAACAAGAGGGGGATTTACAAAGTTAGCAATCTGTTCATGTGAGTTCACACAGGAGAATGCAAATGGGAGTTAGTTTGGTTCTGCTACGTCATGGGGAGAGCATCTGGAATCTGGAAAACAGGTTCACTGGCTGGACGGATGTAGATCTCTCCGAGCGTGGTGTGGAGGAGGCTCATCGCGCAGCGCTTCTTCTTAAAGATGCTGGGTTTACATTTGATGTTGCTTACACATCCGTTTTGAAGCGTGCCATTAGAACGCTGTGGATCGTCCTTGATGATATGGATTTGATGTGGATTCCGGTGTATCGTACTTGGCGGTTAAATGAGCGTCACTACGGTGCGCTTCAGGGTCTAAATAAGAAAGAAACGGCTGAGCGATATGGGGCGGAACAGGTTCAACAATGGCGACGCGGCTACGCAGTGCGCCCTCCGGCTCTGGACTTCGATGACAGCCGTCATCCGCGCTTCGACCGCCGATATGCACTGTTGAAACCGGAAGAACTACCAGCCACTGAATCACTGAAAGACACCCTTGAGCGAGTTCTCCCTTACTGGCACGAGGTCATTGTTCCAGTCTTAAAGAGCGGACAAAGGGTGCTCATTTCCGCACACGGGAACAGTCTCCGAGCACTTGTGAAGTATCTCGACAACGTTTCAGATGAGGAGATAGTCCAATTAAATATCCCAACTGGTTTTCCCTTAGTGTATGAGCTGGATAGCAACTTGAAAGCGATTTCGCACTATTACCTTGGCAGCGAAGAGGAGGTGAAAAAGGCGGCTGAGTCTGTTGCTGCACAATCCCTTGTTGGGAACAAGTGAAATGGTCAATTGCTATTCTCGGTGAGGACTATTGAGAGCCTTGTGTTTCGCAGGGATTTTCTCAGGTTCTTCAGTTGCTGTGCAAGTTCCTCTATTTTTCTCTTGCCATTCAGTTCCACATAGAGATTACTTTTTTCCGCCACTTTTGGCAGGTTAAGCAGCAAAATGTTGGGTGGTGAATTTTGCCCAGATCGGTGCCCAATACCGGTTCATACCGCTACAAGTGGGCGAATTAGGAGCCGCAGGTTCAGGTGGTGCCATGTCTCTCTGCTGTGCTGACCTTTTTGCGAAGGTTTCTCCGCCGGGGACAAGGCGACTCTCTGGGGTAAATTTTCGATCCAGAATTCTTGACAAATACAATTAAATTGTGTATTTTCAACTTTACGATCATATAGGAGCGGGAAGCTGTGAGAAAACATGTGACTGGGAGGGATCAACCGCGAGCCGGTGTGTGCCTTATCATTTGACCCTGGTGCAACTTTGGCACCTGGGAACTCCGTATCATATGAAAGGGAGGATTGCAATGAGATGGAATGATAAGCTTTACTATGTATCCGGCAAGGAGATGCGACTGGTGGAGGTGAAGCGGTTCCGGATGAAGTTCTTTGCACTTTTAACACTTTCAGTTTTGGTATCACTCTCAATCATTACTGCAGTAAATCATCTTTTCGGTGATGTGCTTTCACTTGGCTACGACCGGGTGCAGTCGCTGCAAAGCGAGAATGAGGTTCTTCAGAACCATCTTAAGATGCTGAATGGGAAAGTTAAAACTCTCCAGGCAGCGATTGATCGACTTGCCAGGCAGGATAATAATCTCCGGTTACTGGTTGATCTGCCTCCGATCGATGAAGATGTGAGGAATGTCGGTACTGGAGGAAGAGTAGCTCATGCTGAAGTCGGGATTGGCAATGCAGAGGTTGCAAACCTTCTGAACCGCATCATGACGTCAGTGGACAAACTCGAGCGCGAGGTCAAACTTGAAGAAGAAAGCTACGATGCTATCGTACGCAAATATGAGTCAAACAAAGTATACTTTCAACATCTGCCTGCGATCAAACCAATGGAAGGATATTATGACCCTGAGAGCTTTGGGATGCGCATACACCCGGTTCTTCACATCAGGCGCATGCATGAGGGGATCGATATCCTTAACGATGTAGGGACGCCTGTTGTTGCCACCGGCGATGGAGTTGTGGAGTTCGCTGGTCACAGTGCAGGCGGGTATGGGATTGTTGTGGAGATTAATCATGGGTATGGGTATCGGACGATTTACGCTCATCTTTCCACTGTACTTGTACACGTTGGGATGAAAGTTAAGCGCGGGCAGGTGATTGCCAGAAGTGGAAGAACGGGTCTGGTCAGTGGGCCTCACCTTCATTACGAAGTTATTAAAGATGGTGTGAAACAAAACCCGGTTGATTATTTCTTTGACGATGTTCGCTTCAGCATGAGAGGCGTGGCGGTTGGCGATTGAGTTTCACTCTATGGGGTGTCAGTGAATGGAAGTTTTGATTCAGATGTTTCATTTTCTTGTTCTATAATGTGAGTAAAAATTCAATTTCAACAATGGCGCCACAAAATAGGTAAATAAGTGAGGTAAGTAAGGAGTGATAAGCGATGATCTGGACGCTTGAATTGGCTTCTTATCTTGAAGATGCACCCTGGCCTGCTACGAAAGATGAGCTGATTGACTATGCTATACGCATAGGTGCACCGCGTGAGGTGATCGAGAATCTCCAAGAACTTGAAGATAGTGATGAAGTCTACGAAAGCATGGAAGACATCTGGCCTGACTATCCAACGGATCAAGATTTCTATTTTGGCGAAGAGGAAGAATACTAACGAGCTTCCATCGTAGGCGAGGGCATCATTATCTTCATCTTCCTGTGAAGAATTTGCATCACCGTTTTTGTCCGATGGGCGTAAGAAAATCCATCTGCCTCTGGCGGATGGTTTTTTTATTTTTCGCTTTCTGTGTCCCTGTCCCGATTCTCCAGGGCGCGTTGCTATCCGAGAGGCTTCGTGAAAGCTCGAATGAAGTTCAAAAAAGACTGGAGATAGTCGAGATAAAGTTCGCTGGTAATTCAGAAATAAGTTCGAAACTTCTCCGTTCCCGTATTCTTACAGGCGTTTCTTCTTCAGCAATTTCACAGTTTATCTACAAGCATATCTCTGAACGTCTCGGAAGCCCTCCAGTTTTCTACGATCCCTATACTGCGGGAGCAGATATTGCTCGCTTAGAGAATTTTTACCGTGATCATGGCTTCTTCAGTGCCCGTGTAGATACAACGACGACGGTCCTTTCAGATGGGGAGTCACTGGCTTTAACATTCAGGATTTCTGAAGGACCGCGATTTGTGATCGACTCAGTTCGATTTGCCGGGCTAAGTGGAGTCGATAGTGCTCTCCTTGTGGAGATCAATAGCCAGGCGTTAATGCGTGTCGGCGAGCCCTTCACAGCTGATGTCTATAATGGAGATCGGAATCGTATCATCACTCTCCTCGCTAACCATGGGTATCCGAATGCATCTATCGATTCCAAGAATTCCCAGGTCTTGATCGATTCAGTTCGGCACAAAGTTATTCCCACAATCACCTTTTCTCTTGGTGGGCAGTACACATTTGGTGATATTCAGATTAAGGGCACTCATGGACCTGTTCGTGACGAAGCGGTGGTTTTTCGGCAATTGGATTTTCATCCCGGAGAACTTTACAGTCGACAGAAGCTGGATAACAGCGAGCGAAACCTAAATCGTCTTGGAATCTTTGAGTCGGTGCGAATTGAAATGAACATCCCTTCACCGGAGTCAGTCCTGGTTCCCATTCCGATAACAATTCAGCTTCAGCCGCGCCCGCTCAACGAATTGACACCTGAGTTGCTTGCAAATGATGAAAACAATGCATTCAACCTTGGCATTGGCTTAGGATACAGTAATTTGGATTTCATTGGTGGTGCACGTCGACTAACACTCCGTGGCCGATTCCGTGTCCAGTCGTTGACCCATGTGAATTTTGGACGGGTCATCACTAAAACAGGATTTCGAGAGCCAAATCTTGTTGCAAATGCTGAGCTGACCCTCCAGCTTACTCAGCCATATGTTTTCAGCAATCGTACCAGCGGGAACTGGTCGCTCACCGCAACAGCCGATAAACAGTTGCCTTATTTGCAAACAATTTTCAGAAACAAGATTGGCATTGTGAATCAGAGGGCGACTTATACTTTTGCTTTTCTGGACTGGAGCCTGGAGCGAGTCTCCCTTGATAGTGTAAGTCCCGATTTTCGCTCATTGACGCTTGCTGAGGAGGACAAGCCCCAGTTTAACTCCATCTTGAGCTTCACACTTCAGCGAGACAAAACCAATGACGTTTTTTCGCCTAGCACAGGTTTTTTCAATTCTGGAGCGATTGAAGAAGCTGGACTTTTCCCCTTGCTTCTCAAAAAACTTGGACTTCCTATGGGTGGGCTTCCGTTTTCTCAGTATGCAAAAGTAATCCTTTTGGGGAGGTGGTATAAAGATCTCTGGGGAAACAGACTTGGGATTTTTGCATGGAAGATAAAACTCGGTGCAGCGGTTCTTCTCGCCCACTCGAATACAACTCCAATTCCCTTGAACCGTCGTTTTTTTGCCGGAGGCAGCGGAAGCGTTCGAGGGTGGAGGACCCGGGAACTGGGAGCGGTGGCAAAGCCAGAATTTGGAGGCAACGCTCTGCTTGAAATGAATTTTGAACTGCGCTGGAATGGTTTACGTAAGCTTGGCTCGCCAATTGGAATCCCATTTGAACACGTGTGGCTTGTGCCCTTCCTTGACGCAGGAAATATATGGGCTACCCCCGGAGATATAAAGCCCTCACAACTTGCCGTTGCCTCAGGAATTGGCTTTCGGTACGATACAATTGCCGGACCTCTGAGGATAGATTATGGGATTCGCATATACGACCCTAAGGGACTTTCGGAGCATCAATGGTTTTTTCAGCAGAGGTTCTTTTCCGATGTTCTTGCCCATGGAGTTATTCATTTTGGCCTTGGTCACGCTTTTTGACAGCGTTGGAAATCAAGCAAATCCTTCGTAATTTTATCGCGTGAGTTGGTCAGAGATTATCAACCAGGAGCGTGTGAAGCAGCTTCTATCCTCGGCTCTCTCAAAGGGTCGGGTTGCACATGCGTATCTCTTTGTTGGTCCTGAGGGTGTTGGAAAAGACGCTGTAGCATTGGAATTTGCAAAGATCCTTAATTGTTCGTCTCCAGCTCTTAGTGCCCACCAACTCATCGAAGCATGCGGGACATGCCTGAGCTGCCGCCGAGCAAGCGCACTTGAGCATCCAGATATCCAGATTGTCTTTGCATTGCCAGGAGGAAAATCTACTGAATCAAATGACCCACTTGAAGGTTTCAGTGAATCAGAACTTCGGACAATCAAGGCTGAGCTTGTGGCGAAAGCCCGCGATCCATATCACCGCATTGCTGTGCCACGTGCCTCGGAAATTCGAATCAAGAGCATTCGAGCAATGCGTCGTTTTGCTTCATTGAGCTCTTCGCTTGGACACTGGAAGGTGATCCTCATCTTCAATGCCGACGAAATGAACGAAGAAGCATCTGATGCACTCTTGAAAACATTGGAAGAGCCTCCTCCGAGAACAATATTTATCCTGACAAGTGCATATCCTGAGCGATTGCGACCCACGGTTGTTTCTCGGTGTGAAAATGTACAGTTCGATTTTCTAAGGGAAGATGATATTCGCGATGCTCTTGTTGTTCGACATAGCGTCGCACAGAGCCAGGCACAGTTAGCGGCTCGGCTCGCAGGTGGGAATTACCGACGAGCTGTGGAATTGCTCAATGAAGATTTACAGAAATGGCGACAAGAAGTTGTGGATTTCCTCGGGTACTCGGTAGCTGGGAAGTATCTTGCGCTGGTAGAAAAAATTGAGCAGTGGTCAGGAGAAGGCCGAGAACTCCTCGCTCATCGTCTTGAACTGATGCTCTCCTGGTTGCGTGATGTCATGTTTGTCCAGACAGGAAGCCCTGAACTTATCTTTAACGTTGATATGAGAGAGAGATTAGAGCGGTTCGTTGACCTTTACCCTGATTCTGCCTTGAATTCGGGGAGGATCGAGCGTGCTTTGAAGACTGTTGAAGCGACTATTCGAGCACTTGATCGGAATGCCAATACCGCCTTAGCCTTGGCGTTGCTGGCACTGGACCTACGACGGGACCTTGCAGAATCTCATGCAGCCCCGATCCAGTTGGTGGAAGGCTCACACATTTGAGGTGAGAAGGAGAAAGCTATGAACACTCTTCATACAGAACACAGGCAAGACGAGGGCAATCAAAGTGATTCTCAAAAGAGCAGAGCACTCAGTAATTTTGCTGACAAGTTGTTGCCTGGCAATTCGACTGAAGCTTCGGATGGCGGCTCTGTTCTGGAGAGCTGTTGCGGAGTAGCGCGCTTGATCTACGATCTCGATCATTTGAGAGGAATGGAATCGGCTGGAGAGTATGTCGAGGTTCAATTCAAAGCTGGGCGACGTTCTTTTTATAAGAATCCGTTTCAGCTCGATCTACACATTGGTGACTATGTTATTGTTGAAGCTGAGAAGGGAATTGACATCGGTAGAGTTCATTTCACCGGTAAATTGGCGGAACTGCGGTTCGCTGCGATGTACAGGAGAGCAAAAACAATTCCCCAGCAGTTTGATGAGAAGGAATCCGATTTCGCCCCGACTATAGCCGGTGCCGAAGACGAGTCTGGTAATACCCAGCTTTCAAGCTCGCGTCCTGAAGAGAAGAATCTGGTGGAATTTGCTGTTATTAGAAAGGCTACAGCTCAGGACCTGGCACAGCATCAGGAGAACGCGGCTCGTGAACGAGAGGCGTTTGAATTGTGCCAGAAAAAAATTCCCTTGCATGGACTCCCGATGAAACTTGTCGATGTGGAATACCAGTTCGATCGGAACCGCATTACGTTTTACTTTACTGCGGATAGACGAGTCGATTTCCGATCCCTTGTTCGAGACCTTGCATCCGTGTATCGGACCAGGATTGAGCTTCGGCAAATAAGCGCCAGGGACGAAGCAAGACGAATAGGTGGGATTGGTAGCTGCGGACGCCCACTCTGTTGTGCCATGTGGCTCGGGGGCTTTTATCACATCAGCACACAGCATGCACGTCTGCAGAATCTCCCTCTGAATCCTGTGAAACTTTCTGGACAGTGCGGACGATTGAAGTGCTGTCTGGCGTTTGAGCTTGAAGATATGCTTGCGTTGAACGAGAAGCTTGAGACCGCTCACGGTGAACCCGCTGTAGATTCCGAGCACGATCTGTACAATGAATCTCTTGAGTACGATGCATAACTTGTCGGAGGTCAAATTTGAATTCTGAACCCCCAAAACGTATCCTCGTCACTGCGGCACTACCTTATGCAAATGGTCCTATCCATTTCGGGCACCTCGCCGGCGCTTATCTGCCTGCGGATCTCTACGTTCGATATCAACGGCTGAAGGGACGGAACATCCTTTTCATCTGTGGCTCCGATGAGCATGGTGTCCCTATTACAATTGCAGCAGAGAAAGAAGGGGTGGACCCAAAAGTCATCGTAGATCGTTACCATGCGATGAATCGTGATGCATTTGCAGCGTTCGGGATTTCATTCGACAATTACTCTCGAACCACTCTACCTGTTCACCACAGGACAGCTCAAGAATTTTTCCTTGATTTCTATCACAAGGGGATTCTAAGGGAGAAGGAAGAAGAACAGTTGTATTGCGAACAGGATCGAATGTTCCTCGCCGATCGATATGTTGAGGGGACTTGTCCTGTATGCGGTTATACTGAAGCACGGGGTGACCAATGTGAGCAGTGCGGTAGCCTGTTGGACCCTCGTGAGCTTATTAATCCTCGATGCAAGATATGCGGCAGGACGCCAGTCATTCGCACAACGAAGCACTGGTATTTCCCCCTCGGAGAGTACCAGCCTCAGCTTGAAGCATATGTGCGGTCAAAAACTGACTGGAAAGAGAATGTGAGGAAGTATTGCGAGAGCTGGTTTGCTGAGGGGCTTGAAGATCGAGCTGTGACTCGCGATCTACGATGGGGGGTGAAGGTTCCTCTTGAAGGCTACGAGGATAAAGTTCTCTATGTCTGGTTTGAGGCAGTTCTTGGATATATCTCCTCGACGAAGGAATGGGCTGAGCGAATCGGTATGCCTGAAAAGTGGAAGGAATACTGGCAGGACGATGCCACGAAGTATGTTGCCTTCATTGGTAAGGATAACATAGTCTTTCACTGTATTGTCTTCCCGGCAATGCTCATGGCGAAAGGGGGATATATCTTACCGGATAACGTCCCGGCGAATGAGTTCCTCAATCTTGAAGGAGGAAAACTTTCAAAGAGCAGGAACTATGCAATTTATTTGAAGGATTACCTTGAAACATTTCCTCCTGACTTACTGAGATACGCTCTTGCAGTAAACCTTCCAGAATATCGGGACACAGATTTTTACTGGAAGGATTTTCAGGCACGGGTGAATAATGAGCTCGCCGACACACTTGGCAATTTTGTCCATCGAACTATGACGTTCGCTCAGAAGAACTTCGGGGGATTTGTTCCGGCGCGTGGTGAACTCAGTAATCGAGATGAAGAATTGTTGAGACGACTTAGAGAGGCTCCTGAAGTCGTTGGAGAGCTGTATGAAACCTTTCGCTTCAAGGATGCTGTTGTTGAAGCGATGAACCTTGCGCGATTTGCGAATAAATACTTCAATGACTCCGAGCCCTGGAAAACATTTAAGAGCAATCATACCCAATGCGCAACAACAATTCATCTATCACTCCAGGCAATTCGTGTCCTTACTGTGCTGCTCGAACCGGTCATCCCGTTTACGGCTCGGTTGATGTGGAAGATGCTTGGGGAGTCCGGTCCCCTTGCTGGTGCCCTTTGGGATGCAGCAGGCGAGGCAGATATCCCAGAAGGGCAAAGGCTTGGTGAACCGCAAATCTTATTCACGAAAATTGAAGATGAGACCATAGAACGAGAATTGACAAAGCTTGGTTTGAAGCCTGAAATGGCACCAGTGAAGGATGAGCAAATTTCCATCGATGAGTTTCGACGCATAAAATTACGGACAGCGAAAATTCTCGCTGCAGAGCGTCTGCCAGGATCAAAGAAGCTCATCAAACTTCAGATTGATGTTGGTGGGGAAGCGCGCCAGATCGTCGCAGGTATTGGGGAGCACTACACCCCGGATATGCTTATCGGGAAAACGATCATCATCGTCGCGAATCTTCAGCCAGCAAAGCTCATGGGGGTGGAATCGCAGGGCATGCTCCTTGCTGTGGATGATGGGGCTGGGACACTTTCATTGCTCACACCAGACACTGAGGTGCCAAGTGGAGTCCCTGTAAAGTGATGAGGGAAATACGGTAATCTGATGGTTGCACATTTTACTCAATCACGCTTAACCTGGTCTCTTTATGCTGTAATACTTCCTTTCAAATAACTTGATCATCTTAATAACCTAATCATAGGAGCGAACTATGCAACAAGTAGCTTTTTCAACTCAGGCAACTATGAACCCATTTGAAATTGCCCAGCAGCAACTTGATGAGGCTGCGGCAATTCTCAAACTCGATCCGGCGATTCACGAATTCCTGCGCTGGCCTATGCGGGAACTTCATGTGACGCTGCCAGTGAAAATGGATGACGGGAAAACAAAAATTTTTCATGGATTTCGAGTACAGTACAATGATGCTCGTGGTCCGACAAAAGGTGGTATTCGTTTCCATCCCGCGGAGACAATCGATACTGTGCGTGCTCTGGCGGCATGGATGACATGGAAGACTGCTGTTGTGGATATCCCTCTCGGCGGTGCAAAGGGTGGCATCATCTGTAACCCGAAAGAGATGTCGCCGGGCGAGATAGAGCGGCTGAGTCGTGCTTACATCCGTCAAGTAGGACGTATCCTCGGTCCGGATATGGACGTGCCCGCTCCTGATGTCTATACAACACCACAGATCATGGCTTGGATGGCAGATGAATTTTCTTTCCTGAGAGGGCATAATGAATTCGGAGTCATTACTGGGAAGCCATTGCCTCTTGGCGGATCTGCTGGGCGAGGTGACGCTACAGCCAGAGGTGGAATCTATTGTCTGCGCGAAGCAGGGAAAGCTCTCGGCATTAACCTGAAAGGAGCAACTGCTGCTATCCAGGGCTATGGAAACGCCGGCTATTTTGCTCATAAGCTCGGCACAGAGCTCCTTGGGCTTAAAGTTGTAGCTGTGTCCGATTCGAGGGGCGGTATCTATGACCCTGAGGGGCTCGACTTCGAGAAGGTTATAGCTCATAAGGAGAAGACTGGATCGGTTGTTGGTTTCCCCGGGGCTGAGAGTATCGGCAACGAGGAAATTCTTGAGCTCGATGTAACTGTTCTTTTCCCCGCGGCGCTGGAAAATGTGATCACACAGTCCAATGCAGGTCGTATTAAGGCGAGAGTCATTGCTGAGTTAGCGAATGGACCAACAACTCCGGAGGCAGACAAGATTCTTCACCAGAACGGTGTATATGTTATCCCGGATTTCCTGTGTAACGCTGGCGGTGTCACGGTCTCGTACTTCGAGATGGTGCAGAACGCTTATGGGTATTACTGGGATGAAGAGACGGTTCATGAGCGACTGGACAAGAAAATGACGGCAGCGTTCCACGCTGTGCATCGTGAAGCACAGGCACGGAAGGTTCATAACAGACTTGCAGCCTACCTTGTTGCGGTAAGCCGTGTCGCTGAGGCGGTGCGTCTCCGCGGTTGGGCATAAGAGAACTCTGCTTTCTAAATAAGGGCGGTCCTCGCCACAATGCGGACCGCCCTGGCTTTTTGTTTATCTATTGTCAATTGCGAAATTCAGAGATGGCAGAACCCTCAGTTGAAATACCACAGATCTTGTTGATCCATTTGCGAATTGCGCAGTTTCCGATCCTGGCGCGTCGGATTCGTGCGCGAATGCGCGAGGAGCTTTATCAGCGCGGTGTGATTACACCGGAACGCTTTGAGCAGGAGGTACGTGAAAAAGCTTTGCTCTCTCAACGCCGCGAGGGATTGACAAGTCCGCTTGTGCAAGAAGACGCCAGCCAATGGGAGCAACGTCTGACCCAAATCCGCGATTACTTGACTGACTTCTATTTTGCGAACAACTTGCCTATTGATCTTTTTAATCAGATCGTTGACGAAGTGCTTCCGCGTCAAAGCGCTAATCGAAGTCAGATAGCACTCAACTTCAATCCAGAATTAGCTCCTCTTGATCTTGTCCTTCGCCAGGCTGAGCAATTTGAAGCCCTCCCTGAGGACAAACGTGCAGAGGTTCATCACGACTTAGAGGAGCTTATTGTTGTCCTGATCAAAACGATGATCAGCGATCAGTTAAACTTCATTCGCATCGCGAAGAATTGGTTTCATGCCTCGGATTTCAGATTCATCCAGGAAAGTCGGATTGGTAACGGGAAAATTGGAGGGAAGGCTGGGGGTATGCTGCTCGCCTGGAAGATTCTCCAGTCGGCGAACCCCGAGATTGCAGAGCGTGTCACATTACCCCGCTCGTATTTCGTGGGTGCTGATGTTGTTTATGACTTCATGGCGTTCAACGGCTTGGAATATTTCAATCAAAAATATAAAACCCCTGAGGAGATTCGGCAGGAATATCCTCAGATACGCGAGGAATGCGAGCGTGGGCAGTTTCCTGAGGAGATTGAGTCTGGTTTGCGGACGGTTCTTAAGGAGATAGGGAAGAAGCCACTTATTGTCCGCTCATCCAGTTTGCTCGAGGATAATTTTGGGACATCCTTTGCGGGCAAGTATGCCAGTTTCTTCTGTCCCAACCAGGGTTCTTTGGAGGAGAATCTGCGTGACCTTACAAGAGCTATGGGCAGGGTCTATGCGAGCATTTTTAGTCCGGATGCACTTCTCTATAGGCGACGGATGGGATTGCTTGACTATGACGAGCGTATGGCAATCCTTCTGCAGGAGGTGGTTGGGAATCCGCATCGTGGATATTTCTTCCCGGATTTAGCAGGGGTTGCTTTCAGTCGTAGCCCGATTGTATGGAGTCCACGGTTGCGCCGCGAGGAGGGATTTGTGCGCCTGGTGCTTGGTCTTGGGACAAGAGCCCTCGAACGAGTTGGGGAAGATTACCCGCGTCTAATAGCACTGAGTCATCCAAATCTTAAGCCTGAAGTAATGCCAAAGGCGATCCAGTACTACTCCCAGCGATTCATTGACCTGATTGACATTGAGCGCAATGCTTTCACGACACTGCCTGTTCATGAAGTTCTTGACATTGATTATCCGGCACTCCACTGGGTCGCCTCTGTTCGAAACGAAGAGATGCTTTCTCCGGTGTATGCTGTGGGATACCAGATTAGTCCGGAGAAGCTCGTGCTGACATTTGACACCTTAGTTCAGCAGAACGATTTTATCTCGATCATGAAGGGAATTCTTTCCACGCTTGAGAAACACTATCAAGTTCCGGTGGACGTTGAATTTGCTGTGAATCTCTCAGCGGACTTTCCGCAGCCACGCTTTGCTTTTTATCTGCTGCAATGCCGTCCGCAGAGCAGCATGCAGGGTGGGCGTTTGCGTACTGTGCCGGCTGAGGTTCCGAAGGACGACAAGATTCTCCTGGCGACAAGGATGGTTCCTCAAGGGCAGGTGAGCGGAGTCGAGTACATTGTTTACGTCGATCCGATGCGATACTATCGATTAAGTGAGCCTGCACGTCGCAGTGAGATAGCACGTACGGTGGGACGTCTAAACAAACTGCTGGAGGGGAGCAACTTTGTTCTCATCGGTCCCGGTCGGTGGGGTTCAGTGAATAGCCAGCTTGGTGTACCGGTGACTTACGCTGATATTTACAATGCTCGAGCCCTGGTTGAGATTGCCATGCCCAATGAAGGAGAAGCTCCAGAGCCGTCCTACGGAACCCACTTCTTTCAGGACCTTGTGGAGGCACAAATCTATCCACTTGCAATCTACCTTGACGATTCGGACGATTTCCTCAACCGACCTTTCTTTGATAACGCTCAGAATTTTCTTTCTCAATTTTTACCGGATGTCAGTGAATTGAGTGAGTGCCTGAAGCTCATTTCCGTTGCAAATGAGAGGGAGGGTCACCACTTAGAGATCGTGATGGATGGGGAGCAGGGCTTGGGCTATCTGGTGCGACGTGAGCAAGGCTAAGCCGAGCGTTTGCGGGTTGCATGGGAAGTTGGCCTTCAGTGCCAAGCCCGGAGAATTCTCCTGCCGAATTTAATGGGCATGTAGGGCTCTCATCGTTTGAGGCTCACGGACACGCCATCACGTACAGGGATAATTGTTGTCACTAAGTCCGGGGTTGAGTAGATCAGTCGGTTCCAGGTAAGCAGGGCTGCGGTCGATTCATCTGGATGAACATCAAGGACCTTTCCGTGGTGGAGGGCGTTGTCCGCAATCAACAGTCCACCACGTCGGAGCTTCGGCAGAGATTTGTAGAAAATCTTCGGATAATCGTACTTGTGGGCGTCATTGAAAATAATGTCAAATTCTCCATCGAGAGAATCGAGGATTGCCACAGCATCGCCTACACGATAATCTATGGAAGCTGACACCCCGGCACGATCAAAGAACTCCGCCGCCCGTTTTGCATTCTCCGGATTTTCATCAGTGCATATGATTGTTCCGCTCCCCCGGAGAGCCCGAGCAAACCATAAGGCTGAGTAACCGTATCCCGAGCCAAGCTCGATTATACGTCGGGCATTAATCATCATGGCGAGCTGGTAGATCAAGTTACCAACGAGAGGACCGACAATAGGAAACGATTCACGCGCTGCTACTTCTTCCATCTCCGCAAGCACTGGATCTCGCGGCGGAAGGAGATCGAGAAGATATTTGTGTATCTCAGGATTAATTAGCTCCATAGCTGTACCCCAATTTTTCTTAACACAATATAGTGAGCTTACTTTTGACTTTCAACCTTGATTTTCGTCCCTTGAATAGTTAACCTTCTAAGAACAAATGGGGAAGAGCTATGACACGAAATGAAGCATATTTACTTTTGAGTGAGTATACAAAAAATGGGAACTTGATTAAGCACGCCCTTGCAGTGGAGGCGGCGATGCGTGCGTACGCGCGGAAGTTTGGGGAGGACGAAGAAACGTGGGGGATCGTTGGGCTCCTTCATGATTTTGACTACGAGATGTATCCCACTGCTCCAGATCATCCTCTGAAAGGGTCGGAGATTTTGAAGGAACGAGGGGTCTCTGAAGAGATTCGACGCGCTATTCTTGGTCATGCAACATATACTGGAGTCCCTCGTGATACTCTTATGGCAAAGACGCTGTATGCGTGCGATGAGCTTTGTGGTTTTATTACTGCCGCAGCTCTCGTTCGACCGCAAAAGATCATGGACCTGGAAGCAAGTTCAGTGAAGAAGAAAATGAAGGACAAAGCTTTTGCGCGTAGCGTGAACCGAGATGACATCCTTCACGGTGCTGAAGAACTTGGCGTCGACCTCGACGAGCATATTCAGTTTGTGATCGAGGCTATGAAGAGCATCGCTGATCAACTAGGTTTGAAACCATAGATCGAGGGCTGATAACTTGATTGATTCTGGAGGTTCAAGATGCCCGCGCTTAAAGATAAGAAAATCCTTATCCTTGTAGAAGATCTTTATGAAGATCTCGAATTCTGGTATCCGAAGATTCGCCTTGAGGAAGAAGAAGCTATAGTAACAGTTGCTGCACCTGAGAAGAAAACTTACAGAGGGAAGCAGGGGATGTCTGTTGTGCCCGACATCCTGGTAAGCGATGTGGATTCACCGAGGTATGATGCACTGGTGATACCAGGCGGGTATGCGCCGGACCGTTTGCGTCGCTCAAAGCAGGTCCTGGAGTTAGTGCGAGCTTTCGATGCTGCGAAAAAAGTCATCGCGACTATTTGTCATGGCGGATGGGTGCTTATCTCTGCGAAGATCGTCAAAGGGAGACATATGACCGGCTTTTTTGCAATTAAGGACGATTTAGAGAACGCTGGCGTCCTCTACCACGATGAGCCTGTTGTTATTGATGGCAATCTTATCAGCTCGCGTTCGCCCGCCGATTTGCCGCAATTCTGCCGGGCAATTATTGAAGCACTTTCGTAGCAGTGTCGACGCTGCTGTGGAATTTGCATTGTAACTTTGAGCCCTTCAGCAAATGTTGGACTGATGGTTCGACAGGCTCACTTCGCCTGTGGCGGACAGATCTTGTCATGACATGCGAGCCCCATGGTCTGCAATCATGTTTTGCAATTACCTTATTCTTTTCCGCCTCTGGCAGACCGAGGGTCACCTTGCGAGATAAACGCACCCCGAACCGGCGGAGGCATTTCTGTGGTCTTTCCCCTGACCGCTTTCCAGATGATCTCATTGAACTCCAGGTCAGGTGCGCGGTCCTCCAGTGCAAAATTGAATTCCGCCGATCGTTTGCTTCCATATGCCTCAGCAGTATTCACCTCGTTAAGATCAACTTTGGGGATTTGATGCTTGAAAGGCGTGAAGTCAGGAACGCTGGTGAATGAAGCGCACATCGCTGTCGCTGCTGAGTCAAACTGCGTCATAGGAGGCAAGCCAAGAATCATCTCCATGGTTTTGATCATGCTCGTTGTGGAGTAGAGCGTGTGATCGACTGCGTGCCGCTTCGCGTAGGGGCTTATGACGAGCGCTATAGTTCGGTGTGCATCCACATGATCGGGACCGTTCTGAGCATCATCTTCGACAACAAAGATTGCTGACTCCTTCCATATGCTGCTGTGCGAAATCCGCTCGACAATCAGTCCTAAGGCGAGATCGTTATCAGCGACGTACGCCATTGGCGTTGGCATCCCAACTTGCGTCCCGATGGTGTGATCGTTTGGGAGACGAATGACTTCAAATTGAGGTATAGCACTTTCCTTCTCGAGTTCGTCGAACTCTTTGATCCAAGCTGCAGCCCGATCCACATCCTTATAGTTCAAGTCAAATCCGCGATAGGTTGGTGAGACATGTCCAATGAGTGTGGGGACGGCTGCCGCAGGCTTAACGGTATCGCCGGGTTTCCATTTTGGATTGAACTCAGTGAACTCGCCGTAGCTCCGATATGTTACTCCATGACGCGCACAGTTATCCCAGATGTAGCCGCTGCTCGGTCCGGCAATTGCTGCACTCCCTTCAAAGTCATAAGTGCTGCCGCGCCGACTGTATACGGTTGGCCAGAGCTTTTCAACGTAGTCCGTTGCGTAAGCAGCCATTGACCAGTTATGCCCGTCGGCACTTACTTCAGCATCGGCATAAAAATTGTCGAGGAGGACAAACTCCCGAGCCAACGCGTGGTGGTTTGGTGTTACTGAATCCGGGAACAGGCATAGAGATGGTTCGCCATTTCCCCCCTTGATGTCGCCGAATACTTGATCGTATGTCCGATTTTCTTTGATGATGTAAAAAACATGTCTGATGGGAGATGGCTTCTGGATGATTGGGCTCGCTTGCTGGCAGTTCTCAGAGTGACCTCTTGTAAGAGGAGTGTTTGCGTAGACCTGCATGGTGTATTCCACAAGCTCGGTCTTCGAAGGAATTGGGATGATTGAAATGCTTCCTCGAAGTAAAGTACCGATATATTGCTCGTTTCGCTGATGTCTCTTCATTGGGTTCGGTCCACCCGGATTCGGGAGCGACGTTGTTCCCTTCCCGTTAAGGACGAGAAGAATCTCCTTTCCTCCTTTGCTCTTTGCTACACGTACGGATGTTGGATACCAACCTGTTGGTATAAATCCGAGCGATCGTGATGATCCAGGTTTGGAGACGTCAAAGACAGCAAGGCAATTATTATCTGCATTGGCGACAAAAAGGAGACTATCATGGTGAGCCAGTGCCAGTGAATTCGGTGTGCTGCCGGGAGGTAGGTCAGGATTGAGAGCTGCTGAAAGAATTTCCACAACCTTCTGTTTCTCTCGGTCGATGACGCTCACGCTATTCTCATTTGCATTGGCAATGAACATCCACTTGCCGTTTGAACTTAATGCCATATCGGTTGGATGATCGCCAGTGGTTATTCTGAAAACAATGGAGCGTGTCCTTCCATCTACGCCAATTAGTTCTTTTCCTCCCCACAGTGTGATGTAAATGGTTTTCTCTTGTGGGTAGTAGCGACATGCGTACGCCTCGGCTGGGAGAGGAGTGCGTGACCGTACGGATTTGCTTTTAAGATCACATTCGTAAAGAGCTTTGTCATCCTTTGTCACGACATAGAGTGTTTTCCCATCGGGAGCAATGTCCAGCCCAGTGAGAAATATGTTTTGTTTCGAGCTCCCCTTGTTGACAACGATGGAGTCATCAAGAAGAAGAGAATCGTTTCTGATCGTTAGAAGATAGATGACGTTTCTGCCGCCGCCTGAAACAGCGAGACGATTTCCGTTATCGTAAAATCGGATCCCAAGCCACAATGATGGAAGCTCAAGAGTTGAAACAATCTTCTTTAATTGGATGTCGATCAGATCGACGGTTTGTTTTCCCATGCCTGCATGGAGAACTGCTGCTCTGTGGTGGATTTCATCGATGTCCATGCTCAGTGGAAGATCACCAAGCTCTATTGCAATTCCGGCGGGAGTTAAAGACCAACCATTTGGGAGGAGCACAGCTCCACCTGGGGTCTTCCCGGGCAATTGAGCAGGCACATTCACTGAGAAGGATAAAGAACAGAGAAGGATAAACAGTGTCCTGAGCGGCAAGCAATTTGATCGGGATAGAGAAATCTTAGTTTTCATGTCAATCCTCCGCTTGAAACAGTGAGTAATATTGAAAATCAAACCCTGCGCCGACGTACGGTGTCCGCAGATCTGAGTACTCGCTCAATGGATATTGTCCCGTATGAAGAAGCAAGAAAAGTCTGATCGATTGTTTTCTTTCGGGTCCGACTGAAGCGCCGAGGAGTAGCGAGCTTGCACCAACCCATGATTCTGTTCCATGAATTGTGCGTGTATTTTGGTCAAGAACGGCTCCCCCATCCATTCGAAGGTCGAGGGCAAGGAAAGGACGAATTGGATGCGAGGGATTTGTGGCAGGGAATATCTCAAACCCGATTGAGCCCGAGAAGGGTTTAAGCGACGAGGGGCGAACCTTTGTTGCATAGCTCATCCCGATATAAGCACGCCAGATGTCTTGTTGAAAAGAGCCAAGAAGCTCGAATTGGTCCTTCGTCCAGGGGGTTGGAGCTCGCCCATCTTTCCATCTACCTGAGGCTGCCTCCCAGTGTCCATCGAGTAGGTGTGCGCTGTGATGTATGAAGCGAAGCCGTGCAGCTATTGTTCCTTGCTGGATCGACCTACTCCAGGCAATGTTGCCACCAAAGAAACCGTCGGTTGCATCTACTTGAAGATGGAGTCCCTCCCATCCGGTAACGTACGTCCGCGCGAAAAACTCAGCAGCGATGCCAATTGCATCACCCTTTGGCGGGTTAGTCCGACCTTGGCCGACTCGAGCAATTTGCAGTATCTCAATTGTGTTGCCAATCTCAGCCAGCAGACTGCCGTTTGAGAAATTTTTCGTTATTCCAAATCGAGGTTCAAACGGACTTGCTACCGGAGGCGCAAATGTAAGTGATGAAGGGAAGAGCACGACTCTGACATGGGAAGCTGTAGAATTACGCATGTTGTTGGGAGGAATGGAATCGTGCGCCTGTGCTTTCGACGAAAGCAGAACGTAGAATAGAAGGACTATTCCCTGGAACAACCGTAAGCACATGACGATTAGAAATTTACTGGAACAAATTCAATTTTCAAATGCAGTTGCTTGAAAAACGATGTTTGTTTCGCACCATTCAATTTTGTAAAATTTAACTGAAATAGGAAAGAGGAAAATGCAGTTACCGTTTGCTGATAAACCAAAGCCGAACTGCGGAGTATTTGGTGTCTTTGGCTCTCCCTTTGCTTCTACTCTAACGTACTATGGACTTCATGCCTTGCAACACCGTGGGCAGGAGGGGGCGGGCATTGTCTCATTGGAATATGATTCGGCAAGGGGACGGAGCCATTTCAACATTCACCGTGGACTTGGACTTATTGCTGACGTCTTTCGTGACGAAGCGATTCTTACTGAACATCTTAAAGGCATCGCAGCTATTGGACATAATCGCTACTCAACTGCGGGAGCGTCAAACAATCCTCTCAATGTTCAGCCGTTTGTTGTGAATTACCGCGACGGGAACTTAGCAATCGCCCACAACGGCAATCTTACAAATTTTCGTGCTCTTCGGAACCAGCTCAAAGAGGACGGAACGATTTTTCAAACTACTTCTGATAGCGAGATCATTCTCCACTTAATTGCCCGCAGTCGGGAGCGAGAACAAATCCGACAGATTCTCGATGCATTGAACACCGTACGTGGAGCATTTTCGCTTGTTCTACTGACTGATGACAAGCTCATTGCCGCACGCGATCCTTATGGTTTTCGGCCCTTAGCATTGGGAGAAAAAGATGGTGCCTATGTCGTTGCGTCGGAGACGTGCGCATTCGATATAATTGGGGCAACTTACATTCGCGATGTTAATCCTGGAGAGGTGCTCGTTATCGATGAGGAGGCACTTCGAACTCGGAAGCCGAGGACATTTCAGCTGGCGGAGAAAGTTCCCTCTCCTCGTTACTGCATTTTCGAATACATCTATTTCTCACGTCCAGATAGCAAGATTTTTGGTGAGAATGTTGATAAAATTCGCAGACGCATTGGCAAGGCTCTTGCCGAGGAGCACCCTGTTGAGAAAGCCCCCGATGAGAAGCACCTTATCGTGATGAGCGTTCCCGATTCAAGCAATACAGCAACGCTCGGATATGTGACGCGAAGCGTGGATCAGGGGATTAATGCGCGGTTTGAGATTGGTTTGATCCGCAGCCACTACGTAGGGCGCACATTTATCCAGCCGGATCAGGATATCCGCGAAACCCAGGTAAAGACGAAGTTTAACACAGTCAAAGGGGTGCTGAAAGGTAGGCGGGTTGTTGTCGTGGATGATTCCATTGTTCGAGGGACGACGTCAAAATTGCTTGTGAAGCTTCTCCGCAAAGCCGAACCGTCTGAGATACATTTTCGGATTTCCTCACCGCCTATTCGTTTCCCCTGTCATTACGGCATGGATTTCCCAAGTCGAGAAGAACTTATTGCTGTTAGGAAGAGTGGGGATGTCGAAGGAATTCGTGAAGAGTTAGGTGCTGATTCATTGAAATACCTTTCCCTCGAGAAACTCCTTGAGGTTGTCCCGCATGGGAACGGAGAGGGATATTGCACAGCCTGTTTCAGTGGCGAGTATCCGGTTCCTGTTGACGAAGAATTGAAGAAGGACGAGAATGATATCTGAGCCAAAAGGTGGCATTGCTTCCATCTGGCGATTAATTGTGCAACGTGAGTCGTGGACAGTGTCAAACTTGCTTAGCCTGCTGAGGTTGCTGCTAGTTTTGCCAATTGTTCTTCTTCTTTTCAGCACAAACCCGGAGCGCCGGATCGTGGCGCTCCTGTTGATGGTCGTTGCCGGTCTCACAGACTCTCTTGATGGGCTTATCGCGCGTACATTGAATCAGGTGACGGAGCTTGGGAAAATACTTGATCCGTTCGCTGACAAGGTTGCTGTTGGTGCAGTCGGCGTCACCCTCTTTCTCCTTGGCGATTTGCCATTGTGGTACGTTGCTCTTATTGTGGGTCGAGATGCGCTAATTATCATCGCAGGACTTATCATTCAGTCAAAGAGGGGAGCGGTGCCTCCATCAAATCTTCCAGGGAAAATTGCAGTGACAGTGATCGCGTTGACAATTTTCCTCGCTGCAGTGCCCTCCTCAGGCGTAGAAGCGATCCACTTCACTTTCACAATTTTATTGTGGGCAAGTATCTTGTTTCTATTTCTCAGTCTTGTTGTTTACGCAAGACGTTTTTATGATATAGTCATTGCTCAATCGGAGATGCGTTGACGGTCAAGATGGGCTTCTTAGATGCACTTGGGTTTAATCGTTTGAAGGACGGGCTTTCGAAGACGCGAGAGATGGTCTTTGATGCGCTTGGTAAGATCACTCATCTTCACAGCACAACTGACGATGCGTTGTTTGAAGAAATTCAAGAGACCTTGATCGGAGGGGATGTTGGAGTAGCAACTTCGACCTATATTGTTGATCAGGTGCGTGCACGCGTGAAGAAGGATGGGATTCTGAATCCACAGAAGGTGGTATCGCTTGTGAAGGAAGAGGTGACAAAGCTTTTTCCTGTTCCACCGAGTGTAGATCCATTTCGTGAGGAGTTTTCTGAGATACCTCATGTTATCATGGTGGTTGGGGTCAACGGGGTTGGGAAAACAACTACAATAGGAAAGTTGGCGTACCGGTATCGGAGGGCGGGGAAGTCTGTCCTGATTGCAGCGGCGGATACATTTCGTGCTGCTGCGAACGAGCAGATTGAAGTCTGGACGGAGAGGGCTGGAGCTGAGATACTTCGGCAAGTTCGCGGAGCTGACCCAGCGTCAGTCGCCTTTGATGCAATTCGACATGCACAGGCAAAGCGGCACGACATCGTCATTGTTGACACTGCAGGGCGACTTCACACGAAGGTTAATCTCATGGAGGAACTCCGAAAAGTTCATCGAGTTATAAAGAAAGCGATGCCATCCGCTCCTCACGAGGTGTTGCTTGTTCTCGATGCAACCACAGGGCAAAATGCAATACAGCAGGCACGGCAATTTACCGATGCTGTTGGTGTGACCGGGATCGCACTTACAAAGCTTGACGGTACAGCGAAGGGCGGCGTCGTGATCGGAATTGCGCAAACACTCTCTATCCCTGTCCGCTACGTCGGGGTTGGAGAGGATATCGGCGATTTGCTGCCGTTTGATCCTTATGCTTTTGTCGAGGCGTTGTTTATCACAAATAACAACGAAAGGAGCGCAGTAACGTGAACGTTTCTCGAAGAAGATTTCTTTCAACGGCATTCGCTGGAGGATTTTCCGCTTTCCTGAGTAGTAAAATGCCTTATCTATTTACCCCTTCACATTTTGATAAAAAGGAGAAGAATGTGGCTGGCATTAGTCTCAAGTATTGGCGTTATGATTTGAAATTGCGCCACACCTTTACAATTGCCCGTGGCTCCAGGGATGTCGTTCCTGTTATGTTCGCAGAGGTCTCTGCAGATGGAGTCACCGGCATTGGTGAGTCGTCACCGAACGCCCGCTACCACGAGGATATCAACACCGTCTCGAGGTTCCTCGATCGCGTTGCTCCCGGTATATCGGGATTCGAGACCCCGTTTCTTCTCGAGGATATCCTCAACTATGTTTACTCTGTTGCACCAGAAAACACGTCTGCGAAAGCCGCCATCGATATTGCCCTTCATGACTGGGTAGGAAAGAAACTTGGAGTTCCGCTTTACAAATTGTGGGGGCTTAACAAGGAGAAGACTCCCGTCACCTCGTTTACCATTGGCATTGACACACCACAGGTGATGCAGCAGAAGATTCGTGAAGCAGAAGAATACCCGATTCTGAAAATCAAGGTTGGTCTCGACAATGACGAAGAAATTATGAAGGCGGTTCGTGCTGTTACAAAGAAAACTCTTCGTGTTGATGCGAATGAAGGGTGGAAGTCGAAAGAGGTGGCTCTCGAGCGGATCAAGTGGCTTCAGGACAACGGGGTGGAGTTTGTCGAACAGCCAATGCCTGCGGATCGACTTTCCGATATTGCCTGGTTGCGCGAGCGCGTTGAAATTCCAATCATTGCTGATGAGAGTGTGCTGGGGTTACACGATATCCCGAAAATTGCTGAGGCTTTTGATGGCATTAACATCAAGCTCATGAAAAGCGCTGGTTTGCGGGAGGCTATGAGGATGATACATACGGCACGGGCTTTCAACATGAAAATTATGCTCGGATGTATGGTCGAGAGTTCTGTTGCCATCACCGCTGCAGCGCACCTTTCTCCGCTGGTGGATTACGCTGACCTTGACGGGAATCTGCTTATCATCAATGATCCCTATCGGGGGGTCACAGTGAAAGATGGGAAGCTCATCTTGAGCGATCTACCCGGGCTTGGCATTGGGGCGCGTGAGGGTTAATTTTGGCACGTACAATCAATATCTTGCCTGAACATCTTGCGAGAAAGATCGCTGCTGGTGAAGTAGTCCAGCGTCCTGAATCTGTAGTCAAAGAACTCATTGAGAACGCCATTGATGCGCAGGCTCGCTCGGTGACCATTGTTGTTCGGAATGCTGGGAAAAGCTTCATTCAGGTCAGCGATGACGGGATCGGCATGTCTCCAGAAGATGCGTTGACAGCGTTTGAGCGTCATGCAACGAGCAAGATTGCCACCGATGAGGACCTGGAGCATATCGAGACGCTCGGCTTCCGGGGAGAAGCCTTAGCGTCAATAGCTGCAGTAGCTCAGGTTGAGTTGAAGACTCGCTTAGCTGTGTCCGCCACAGGCGGAGGTGTGCAGGGGGACGCTGTTGGAACGCGTGTTCGTATCGCAGGAGGTGTACGTGAACTCGTTGAGCCTGTGGCAATGGAAGCTGGCACAAGTGTCACCGTTCGCAATCTTTTCTACAACACCCCTGCCCGGCGAAAATTTTTGAAGAGCGATGCCACAGAGTTCAAACATGTATTTGAAACCGTGCAGCGAACTGCAATGGCATGGCACGAAGTCGCCTTTACCTTTGTCAATGATGATGAAATCATTCTGGATGTTCAGTCAACTCCTACATACGAGCAGAGGATACGAGACCTTCTTGGTGAAGAATTCTTTGAGTCTCTTATTCCTGTTAACGAAGGGTCGGGTTCCCTTCGTGTCTACGGATTTGTCTCCAAACCTCAATTTGCACGGAAAACGCGTACTGAACAGATTTTCTTCTTAAATCGGAGATTCATTACGAGCAGAGCCCTCAGCCATGCTGTCTACAGTGCGTATGAACATCTGGTCGAGAAAGGGAGTTTCCCCTTCTTTGTCCTTTTTCTCGAGATTGATCCAGGTCGAGTTGATGTCAACGTTCATCCCTCAAAGCTCGAAGTGAAGTTCGATGATGAGTCGGGTGTCTACCGCCAGGTTCTCAACACAGTACGGCGGGCTCTTGGCTCTCATGATCTTGCACCTCCCCTTGAGTTAGCTGGTGATAAACGATTGAGCCCTTCGGATAGCGTTGAGCAAGGGAGGGGGGATCAAAGGGGAAGCCGGATCGATATGCATTTAGCATTCATGCGGAGCAGCTCTGAATCAGAAACTGCTTCGATGTTTCCTTTATCGCCCCGTAGAGAAACTAAGCTTTCCATTATCCCACGTCCGCATGAATTTCCAGTGTCTACGCCTCCTGGTGCCGGAGTTGTTGATCAGGAGGAACCAAGAATATGGCAGCTGCATAATAAGTACATCCTGTCGCAAGTGAAATCTGGTTTGGTGATCATTGATCAGCACGCTGCGCATGAGCGTATCCTGTATGAACGAGCGGTTCAGATGCTGGAACGCAATGCCCCGCTCTCGCAGCAACTTCTTTTTCCGCAGAGTGTTGAGCTATCATCTGCAGACTTCGCACTTGTTACTGAGCTGCTGAGCGAACTTCAGCGGCTTGGATTTGATCTCCAGACGTTTGGGAAGAACACTATCCTTATCAGTGGAATTCCAGCTGATGTGAGGATTGGCTGCGAGGCAAGGATCTTGCAGGATATTCTTGACGAATACAGAGATGATCGAGGGGAGGTTTCTCTTTCGATACGGGACCGACTTGCTAAGTCATTTGCATGCAGAGCTGCAATCAAAGCAGGAGATCCATTAACGGTTGAAGAGATGCGATCGCTAATTGATCAGTTATTTGCTACTTCCATACCATACTCGTGTCCACATGGTCGCCCCGTTATTGTGAAGCTTTCTCTGGAAGAATTTGATAAGTTTTTCGGGCGCACGTGAGTCAGATTACATGAAGGCATCTCGGTAAAAATCGGATCGATATGTCAAACAATGGAAAATATGAGGTAAAAGAATATTGCAAGGAAATATGTGGACCAGAATTCAAACCTGGCTTCAAAGGGCGGAAACGATCATACGATGGAGGGAGCCACTATGAGAAGCGATGATCTCAAGAAAATACGTGCGGAGAAGGAACGTTGGTTGAAGGAATTAGAAAATGACAATAGGCAAGAGAGGGCGATGTACGGGGAGGCAAGGCGTGTGAAGTTTACGACAATCAGTGATGCTCCAGTTGAGCGTTTGTACACCCCTGCTGACCTTGAAGAGTTCGATTACTTGCGTGATCTTGGTTTCCCCGGCGAGTATCCTTACACACGGGGGATTCACCGTACGATGTATCGCGGTCGCCTCTGGACGATGCGCCAGTTCTCTGGATTCGGCACACCGGAAGATACAAACCAGCGTTTTCATTACCTCCTCAAGCACGGAGAAACAGGCTTATCAATTGCCTTTGATCTTCCAACTCTTATGGGACGCGATGCTGACGACCCCATGTCGGAGGGAGAAGTTGGTGTATGTGGCGTCTCCGTAAGTTCACTTGCTGATATGGAGGTATTGTTCAGAGGAATATCACTCGATCAAGTTTCAACCTCGATGACTATCAATGCTCCGGCTGCGATGCTCTTTGCCTTTTACATAGTTGTGGCGGAGAAGCAAGGGGTGAAGCCCAGCCAACTCCGGGGCACAATCCAGAACGATATCCTGAAGGAATATATAGCACAAAAAGAGTGGGTATATCCACCGACTCCATCGATGCGGATCATTACTGATATCTTTAAATATTGTGCAAAAGAAGCACCTAAATGGAATCCTATTTCGATCAGTGGATACCACATCCGTGAAGCCGGTGCCACCGCAGCTCAGGAGCTTGCCTTCACTCTGGCGGATGGGTTTGCTTATGTTGAAGCGGGCATTAAGGCGGGTCTCGATGTGGATGAATTTGCACCGCGGCTTTCTTTCTTTTTCAACTCGCACCTGGACTTTTTCGAGGAAATAGCGAAGTTTCGGGCTGCACGCCGTATCTATGCTCGACGAATGAGGGAGAAGTATCATGCAAAGAACCCTCGCTCGTGGACTCTGCGATTTCATACGCAAACAGCGGGGTGCTCTTTGATGGCTCAGCAGCCAGAGAACAACATCGTGCGGACTGCGCTTGAAGCACTGGCTGGGGTGTTGGGCGGAACGCAATCGCTGCATACGAACTCTATGGACGAAACACTTGCACTCCCATCTGAAAAAGCTGCAAAAATAGCCTTGCGGACACAGCAAATTATTGCCTACGAAAGTGGTGTCGTAAATACTATTGATCCTCTTGGAGGAAGCTATTATATTGAATCTCTTACGAACCGACTTGAGCATGAGGCTGAACAATATTTCGAAAAGATCGATGCCCTTGGTGGAGTCATACCTGCGATTGAACAGGGGTTCTTCCAAAGGGAAATAGCCGATGCTGCGTATCGCTACCAACAGGAGATTGAGAGGAAAGAGCGGATCATCGTAGGTGTGAATGATTTTATTGAAGAGGATGAACAGATCGAGATTCCGCTATTACGCATTGGTAAGGAAGTCGAAATTCGGCAGCGTGAACGTCTCAGAGAGGTTCGTGCTTCTCGAAATGCTGAAGATGTTGATAAGGCATTAGATGATTTGCGTCGCGCAGCTGAGGACGGGTCGAATTTAATGCCGCATATCATTCAGGCAGCGAGGGTGTACGCTACACTCGGTGAAATGGTGAACACATTGAAAGAAGTGTTCGGCGTGTACGAAGAGCCAGCCGTCTTCTAATTTTCTTCCGTTCTAAGGAATGTGCAGAAATTTAGAAGTTATGTGAAATCGCGTGTACGGCTTACAAAGAAGGAGGGAGACCGCCTTCGTAAGGTCATTAGTCAAGGAAACATGAGGAGATGGAAAATATGGCTCAAAATAACAAGAAATATGTAGAACTGCTCTGGAGTCAAAAATATGATAAATTAGACCTGGGAGAAAAGCTGCCCATTGAGAAGCCGAATCTCCCGTTCCAGACTGTAGAGACCGTGAATAAACCAAGGATTAAGGGCGGAGAGCAAGAGTTTTTGTATCCAGAAAGTCAGTGGCCAAAGGATTACCCAAAGGACTGGAAGAACCTTCTTATCTGGGGTGATAACAAACTTGTAATGTCATCTTTGATAAAACAGGGCTGGGCTGGAAAGATAAATTTGATCTATATTGACCCGCCATTTTTCACAGGTGCAGATTTTACAGTGAGGACAAAAGTTGGGAATGAAGAAATAGAAAAAGAGCCATCAATCATTGAAGAGCGAGCGTATAAAGACACCTGGAGTGGTGGCATTGCCTCTTATCTCAAATATATGTATGAGCGGTTGGTTTTGATGAGGGATTTGTTAGCTGAGAACGGCTCAATTTATGTGCATTTGGACTGGCATGTGGGGCATTATGTTAAGGTGATGATGGATGAGATTTTTGGGTATGAGAATTTTAGGAATGAAGTGGTGTGGGAACATCAAGGTTCTTGGATTGAACCTACTGACAATTTTCCTAAAAGGCATCAAATAATCCTTTTTTACACTAAATCTAGGCAATTTATTTTTCGACGCCTTTTTGAGGCGGACATAGAGGAGCAAATAAATTATCAAAGATGGTATGATTACATAGTGGATAATAAGATTTATGCCAAAAATGCTCCTTTGCATGATGCACGATTCAAGACATATTATGAAAAGTTTATCAAGAAATACGGACGGGAACCCAAGGGAGATGACGTAATTATTGAGTTTAAAGGAAGCGTTATGGGAAATGTATGGTATGTTAAAGTAGCAGACCCCAAAAGCCCGGAAAACTTAAAATTTCAAACTCAAAAACCCGAAGCTCTGTTAAAGCGTATCATCCTTGCCTCTTCAAATGAGGGCGATATCGTAGCTGACTTCTTCTGTGGTTCAGGTACAACTTTAGCAGTTGCAGAGAAACTTGGCCGGCGGTGGATAGGTTGTGATTTATCCAAGTTCGCGATTCAGCTTACAAGGAAAAGGCTCCTGGACATTCATAATTCCAAAGATTTACAGATTGAACACAAGAGATATGAAAAACCGGCAAGGCCTTTTGAGATCAAAAATATCGGAAACTACGAGACGGTTTACTGGCGTGAAAGGCAGGATGAATATCTATCTTTTATGCTTAAGCTTTATCAAGCCGAACCATTGACAGGGTTTAAATACTTGCACGGAAGAAAGGGAGAGAGAGCGGTCCACATTGGTCCTTTGAATGCGCCGGTAACAATGGAAGAGGTTGAAAAGGTTGTAATTGAATGCAGAGAAAACGAGTTTAACAAAGCAGATGTTCTCGGCTGGGAGTGGAGTTATGATGTAAACGAACTTGCAAGAACATTGGCGAAGAAGAATGGAGTTGATTTAAGGCTTGTTCAGATACCTTCTGTGAATGAGATTAAATCTTCGCTAGTGGGCTTTGATTTGCAGTTATTGAAAATAAGGGATGATGTTGTTGAGAAAGAATTATCAAGGTATGTGAAATTTTCAGAGGTTGCATATTTGGAAATAGAAACACAAACAAAAGGGAGCGAAGTCATATTGAAGATTACTGATTTCCAACTTCCACCAACCGCTGAACTTGCAGAAATTGCGAGTAGAGTAAAGGATTCGAGAGAACTCATTGATTACTGGGCGATTGACTGGGATTATAAAGGAGATACATTCCATAATCAGTGGCAGAGCTTTAGGGTGAAGAAGAAGCCGACGGTGGATTACGAAGCAAAACAGAAGTATGAGAGTGCTGGGGAGTATCAAATAATGGTCAAGGTCATAGATGTATTCGGAAACGACACGAATAAAATTTTAAAGGTGAGGGTAAAATGAAAAGAGAAGATATATTATTAGGGCTAATTTATATAGCTCCTGAGAAAATAATGAGTCCGATACAAATAATGAAAAGTTTATTTCTAATTGAAGAAGAGTTAAAACTAGGACTATATAAATTCCAACCATACTTATACGGTCCATGCTCTTTCGAAGTTTATTCTGATTTAGAGCACCTTGAAAATGAAATACTTATAAGTTCTTTCCCAACAGGAGCCGGTTGGAGGTATTACCAAATAACTGAGAGAGGTAAACGCATTGCCAAAGAAATTGAGAAAAATTTTGATAATGAATTGTTAGAGAAACTACAAGAAGTAAAAAGAACGGTTGTTTCTAAAAGTTTTTTCGAATTACTTAAGTATATCTACGAGAAGTACCCCCAATATGCTGTAGCATCTATAGTAAATATTAAGGGGTTTGGAAGATGACACTCATAGTCGGTTTGAAATGCAGGGATGGAATAGTAATGGCTTCAGATGGACAAGCGACTGGAGGTTCTGCAGGTGGTCCTATCAGAATGCCAAGCCAGAAAATCTTTAAGATATCAGAAAACGTCTTATTTGGTGCTGCGGGGAGTGTAGGTGTAATACAGAAAAGTAGAGAAGTCATTGTGTTGTTTTCTACACAACTTAATGGAGATTGGAATCGTGATTTAATGGAGAATGTTAGGAAAACTCTTTTTGGAGTTTACAAAAACGAAATAGAGAGGCACAAAGCATTTTACCAAGGCACCCCACAACAAGATATTAGACTTGCTCCTATCGCTGATGTTTTATTATGTAAATATTCAGCTGAACAACAAATTATATGGCATATAGCCCCAGACTGTTCAGATGAAAGATTGGAAGAGATAGGATATGGTTGTTCTGGTAGTGGGGATGTTTTTGCTCACACACTACTTAAAAACTACTTGGCAGAGAAAATGGATGTAGAGAAGGGGAAACTCGTAGTTTACAGGGTAATAAAAGGAGCAATAGAAATAGGGGCGTTTGGTCTTGGCGAACCTATAGATATTTGGACAATAAACAACAACGGAATTAAAAGAATTGACAGGAATGAGTTAATGGCTTTAGATGATACTTATAATACATGGAAGGAGATGGAAAGAGAAGTTTTTAGAAGTATTTATGGTGATAAAAAATGAAACCGACTGAACTTTTACATCTAGAGAAAAGACCACCAAGCAAGGCATACTTGGTTAACGAACTTCGTAAGGCGGTATATACTTGGCGAGAGCAAGGTTATCCGGGCACAACAGCCACAACAAAGAGACTTTTGCAATACTGGTTTAATGAGGACCACATAGTAAACAACGAGCCCTTTGAATTCTGGTTCTGCCAGAGAGAAGCGATTGAGACACTGATTTATGTTTATGAAGTAATGAAAAAGCGTAATTCCATAGACATGGCAAGAGAC
>Ga0078972_1001319_pt1 | contig 93987 bp, 86 predicted proteins | sample YelNatPaOPGAMG01_FD_67568 | JGI IMG/M metagenome (GOLD analysis project Ga0078972, IMG submission 67568) | Hot spring thermophilic microbial communities from Obsidian Pool, Yellowstone National Park, USA - OP-RAMG-01 (SPADES assembly) (version 2) | ecosystem: Environmental > Aquatic > Thermal... | reverse complement strand
ACGTTAAGAATTGTTCCTTTGCCTGGTATTGAAGAGATTGTTGAATAGCCCTTAAACGAAGATGCTCGCAGATTTATGTTTTTCAACCCGTTTCCAGTGTTATGATTATCAACGATAAAACTTATGCCATTATCTTTAATTGAAATAATCATGTAATCCCTTTCTTTTGAAAGCTGAATATTGACTTTTGTAGCCTTTGCATGTTTTAAGATATTTGAAATGCTTTCTTTATAAATCATAAAAATGTTATGCCTAAAATCCATGAATAAAAAAGAGTGGAGATATATTTTTTTAATTTAACTTCAAATTAAAATATAAATTTTTCGGTATGTATAAAGGACGTGACATTATGTGGAGGGAATTCGGCACTTATATTAAATCATTTAGTATAAGTTGTCGTTTTTTTTCTACTATTGTTAAAGATATTTCCCACAAAATTAAATCTGAAATTTAAAGTAAAAAAATTGGGGAATGATTAAAAGTTTTTAATAAGGGCTTAAATGCAATTTTAGCAAAAAAAAATATAACCATTAAACTTAGCATTTTAATGATAGGTATAAATATTGTTAAAACATAAAAAAAATGAAATTTGCTAAATCATCTTAGCCAAAATATAAGCTAAAGCAGAGATGCCACCAGCGGCTGGAATAGTAAAAATCCAAGCCCAAACAATTCTTCTTGCAACTCCCCATCTAACCGCAGAGATGCGTTTAATAGAGCCAATGCCACTTATAGCACCAGTAATTGTATGAGTAGTACTAACGGGGATACCAAAAGCAGTTGAGATAAAAAGTGAAATAGAAGCACCAGACTCGGCACAAAAGCCATCCACCGGTTTTAACTTTGCAACCCGTTGGCCGATTGTTTTAACAATTCTCCATCCGCCGGACATTGTACCGAGAGCCATTGCAGCTTGACATGCAAGAACGACCCATAGAGGGATATAGAAGTGAGCAATCAGATGAGAGCTGTACAAAAGTCCGGCAATAATACCCATAGTTTTTTGGGCATCGTTTCCACCGTGCCCAAGGCTATAAAAAGCAGCCGATACTAATTGACCTTTGTGAAAAATATGATCAATTTTTAAAGGATCTTTCTTTCGAAATAAACGATAAACAAGAATGCCAATTGCCCAGCCAAGAATTAGTCCAAGCAAGGGTGAAATAAAAATAAAAAGGATAGTTTTAATAATTCCACTTGCGACGAGGGAGGAAAAACCAGCTTTAACAATTGCAGCGCCCATCAAGCCGCCAATTAAAGCGTGGGATGAGCTTGTTGGAAGCCCCAAATACCAGGTAATTATATCCCATGCCGCAGCACCAATTAGAGCGGCAAAAACGACATTAATATTAATAACATTTATATCAACAATGCCTTTGCCAATTGTGTCTGCTACATGAAGCCCGAAGAATAGAAAGGCAACAAAATTAAAAAAAGCTGCCCACATAACAGCAATTTTAGGAGAGAGAACTCGTGTGGATACAACAGTAGCAACCGAATTAGCTGCATCATGAAAGCCATTTAGGAAATCAAATACAAGAGCAAGTAATATTATTAGACCTACAGAAACCGGTATCATTATGCCTGCTTAACGATAAGTGAGCCTATAATTTTTGCAACACGTTCACACTGATCGAGTATTTTTTCGGATGTTTGCAAAATATCTTTCCATTTCATAATATAAATAGCATCTGTACTTTCGCTAAACAACTGACCGATGGCTTCATTTCTTAAATCATCCCCTTTATTTTCAAGGCTATTCACTTCAACACAATATGCGCTAATAGTCTTATGATTTTTCATATTTCTTAAACCTTTCACCGCCATTGCAAGTGAGTAAATTGCTTCATCAATCAAAGTAAGAACATCAATAAAATTTTTGTTAACAATATTAACCTGGTAAATTCTCATCAAGTTAGAAAGCTTCATAATTAGATCAATTACGCTATCAAATTCATGAGCTAACGAATATATATCTTCTCTATCAAAGGGGGTTATGAATGTTTTATTCAGTTTTTCAAAAATTTCATTTGCAACTTTATCGGCAGAACGCTCAATTTCTTTAATACGTTGGAAACTTGTTACAGAGAAATCACTTTGTTTGACATCATCACCAAACTGTTTCGAAGCTCCAATACAAAAGTCCGCTTGTTTATCAAATAAATCAAAAAATTCATATTCCTTAGGTAAGAAGCTAAATCCCATATTCACCATTTCAATTTTATTAAATTTGTAACCTAAAAATAATGCTTTATTTATAAGGTACAAAGAAGAGAAGATAAAAAATAAAAATATTAATTAGACAATAGAAGTGGTATAATAAAAATTATTTTCATTTTTAGGTTCAATAATTATGAAGGCATTCTGTTTAAATCTTCATAAATTTATCTTTATAGAACATTTGCCCTTTATTTATTACCGCAACAGGCTTGCCAGTTAATAATTTTTTATCAAACGGAGAGTTTTTAGATTTGCTTTTTGACTTAGACAAATCAACTGTCCAAATATCATTTAAGTCGAGAATAGTAAAGTTAGCAAACTCGCCAATCTCAAATTTAGGGATTGGAATATTCAAAATTTTTCTGGGATTGATAGACATTTTTTCGACAAGATTTTCAAGACTTAGAATATTTTTATGATAAAGTTCAGTAAGAGCAAGACCAATTTCAGTCTCAAGTCCAATGATACCATTTGGAGCCAACTCAAATTCAGCTTCTTTTTCTTCGGGTGAATGAGGTGCATGGTCACTAGCAATACAGTCGATTGTTCCATCTTTTAATCCCGATAAAATAGCATAAATATCTTCGCGGGTTCTAAGAGGAGGATTCATTTTAAAGTTTGTATCGTAAGATTTAATTTCATCATCTGTCAAAGAAAAATGATGAGGCGTAACTTCAGAAGTAACCTGGATTCTCTTCTGTTTAGCGATTCTAACAATTTCTACAGATTTTTTTGAACTTATGTGGGCGATATGAATTTTACCTCCGGTATATTCTGCCATCATAACATCTCTAGCAACAATCAACTCTTCAGCAAGAGAGGGAATGGGTGGAAGCCCAAGCATAGTGGAATTTAGGCTTTCATTCATTGCACCGCCGGCTAAAGATTCGTCTTCACAATGTTCTATAATAGGTAAGTTATACATTTGAGAATATTCAAAAGCCTTTCGCAGAATGCCGGAAGTTTTGATAGCAACACCGTCATCAGAAAAACCAACCACACCAGCCTCAAAAAGTTCAGCCATTGGAGAAATAACCTCGCCTTTTCTTCCTTGCGTTGCAGCACCAATTACAAAGACATCTACAAGATGATTAGACGATTGTTTTTTAATAAACTCTACAACTTCGGCATTATCAATAGCAGGTTCTGTATTTGGCATACATGCAATTCCAGTAAAACCACCGTTAGCTGCTGCATTACATCCAGTTAAAACAGTCTCTTCATCTTCGCGTCCAGGTTCTCTTAAGTGAACATGCATATCAAAGAAACCAGGGACAACATACTTGCCGGTAAAATCAAAACACTCACCTTCCTCAAAGTCTTCTTTAGACACATTACCAATTTTAGAAATTTTCCCATCAATAAGTAAAATATCGATTTCTTTTTGGTTGATATTAAATTCTGGATTCAATAAATTTATTTTTTTCAATATAATTTTCATTATCTACCTATTAATTAAGTGTTCCTAATAAATAAAGTACAGCCATTCTAACAGCGACACCATTTGTGACTTGTTTAAGAATTATTTGATTTAGTCCGTCAGCAACACCGGATGATAATTCAACGCCGCGATTGATAGGGCCAGGATGAAGTATTAAAATATCTTTACCATTTTTTTCAAGACGTTCTTCAGTAATTCCAAAATATTTAGCATATTCTCTAAGTGAGGGGAAATAACCTCTTGCTTTTCTTTCAAGCTGAATACGCAAGACATTTAGGACATCATTTTCTTGAATAGCTTCGTCAATATCATGAATTACTTCAACTCCAAGGTCTTGAATATATTTGGGGATCATTGTTAAGGGACCACAAACAGAAACTTTTGCGCCCATTGTTTTTAATCCAAAAATATTTGAAAGAGCAACGCGGCTGTGTGCAATATCTCCCACAATACAAATTTTTAAGCCTTCGATTTTTCTTAATTTTTCTCTAATCGAATACATATCAAGAAGTGCTTGAGTAGGATGTTCGTGAATTCCGTCTCCAGCATTTATAATATTTGCATCACAAATTTTAGTAAGAAAAAGTGGAGCCCCAGCGGCTGAATGACGCACAACAACCATATCAACCTTCATAGCTTCAATGTTTCGCATTGTATCTTTGAATGTTTCGCCCTTACTAACGCTACTTGAAGAAACGGCAAAGTTAACGGAATCTGCTGATAATCTTTTTTCTGCAAGTTCAAAGGAAATTCTGGTTCGCGTTGAATTTTCATAAAAAAGGTTTACAATTGTTTTTCCCTGAAGAGTTGGGACTTTTTTGATTGGTCTTTCTAAAACTTCTCTAAAAGTAGTTGCTGTATCAAGAATAAGTTGAATATCTTCTTTTGGAACTCCTTGCATTCCCAATAAATGTTTATTTGATAACGGCATAAAAAAATCTCTTTACATTATTCTTTATTCTAAAGTATTTATTAAATAAATAGCATCTTCGCCATCTATCTCATGCATTTTAACTTTAATTTCTTCATTAAAAGAAGTAGGAATGTTTTTACCAATATAATCAGCTCTAATTGGCAATTCCCTATGTCCCCTATCAATTAACACGAAAAGTTGGATTGTACTGGGTCTGCCTAAATCCATAATTGCATTAAGAGCAGAGCGAACTGTTCTACCGGTAAATAAAACATCATCAATAAGAATAATATCTTTATCATTTATATCAAAAGTTATATTCGATACAGAAACCTGAGGCTGTTTTAACCGGACACGAAAATCATCACGATACAAAGTAACATCCAAAATTCCCAAAGGAAGTTCGATACCTTCAATTTCTTTAATCTTTTCAAAAATTCGCCTTGCAAGATATTCACCTCGAGTTCTCATTCCCATTAAAATTAAATTATTAGAACCTTTATTACGCTCAAGGATTTCATGAGCAATTCTTGTTAAAATTCTATTTAGGCCCTGACTATCAACAATTTTTGATTTTATTTCCATATACAAAAAATCCTCCTTAGCATACGCCGTGGAGGTTACCTTATTTTAATATAATATTTAATTTTCATCCTTTTCCATCTCCCGGATAGAATTAAAGGTTAATTTTGTTTAAATAAACTTATTATAAATATTTTAAAAAGTAAATAGGAAGAAGATATATTTTGCTAAAAAAAAGGGATCTCGTTTCGGAGATCCCTTCATAAAAAGACTAAGAATAAAATTAAATTTATTTAACTTTAAATTCAATTCTTCTATTAAGCATTCTGCCTTCAGCAGTTTTATTTGAAGCAACAGGATCAGATTCACCCATTCCAACGGTAGTCATTCTGTTAGCAGCAACTCCCTTAGCAACCATAAATTCTTTTACAGCATTAGCTCTTTCGAGAGAAAGTTTTTTGTTATATTTTTCAGAACCAATATTATCTGTATAACCAGCAATTTCAACATTTACATCAGGATGAGTAAGTAAGATTTCTGCTGCATTAGAAAGAATAGGTAGCGATTCGGGTCTTAAAGAAGCTTTATTGAAATCAAAGTTAACACCAATTAACACCCATTTACCTTCAACTGTGCTAGGAGCAACTTTAGGAGTATTGTTTTTAACAATATCAGCTATTCTATTATAATCAACTTCAGTGGGCTGAGTTTGGTACTTTTTAACTATGTCTTCAATCTTAGCATAATCAACTTGGTCAACGCCATTATAAAGATCGCAATAATGTGATTTTTCACCCTTGCCAAAGTAATAAAGTCCGCCAAGACTAAATGTCATATAGGAATCGGTGGTTCCACCTAAGATTCCACCGCCAACAGTATTTCTAACACCATCAAAATAAGATTGAGCTACTTCGTGATAACCAAGCTCAGTAGTAATTTTCCAATCCGGGGCAACGCTCCATTCGGCACCAAAACCTACATTCATTGAGTAAGTAGAATAAGAATTGTTGTTAAATTCTGGTGAATTTTTTAATTTATAATAAACACCGCCAACACCAACAGTTAAATAAGGTGAAATGGCTTCGCAAGGAACTAAATAATACATCAAATCCAGATCGCCAGAAATAACACTATTCTTTATTCTTACAGAACCAATATTACCGGCTAAATAATTATAACCACCAAGCAAGCGTAAGCCGACATGCTCAGTAAAATTTCTTTGAATGGATAAAAGACCGCCAACTCCAGAGTAGTTGTCTGTCAAATTAGTGCTGATATAACGTGGATAATCTATACCGAAACCGAATGCCCAGCTACTTTTAGCAAGCCAATCTTCATTAACAGGATTGTCTTGAGCAAAAGTAGAACCGAACATTAAAAAAACAATTGCAATCAGAATTAGTTTTGTTTTTTTCATTTTTGATACCTCTTAATATTGTTTGAAAATATCGGAATTTATTTATTTTCCAGTTTAAACTTTCACCTTAAATCACTCAAATGAAACATATTACAAAAAAATAACAAACGCAAGCAAATATTATTTTTTTTGATTAAGCGCAATATATTTCAAGTTTTGTAATTTTTCAAAAATATTTTAACTTTGTTTAACAAACTAACGAAAATAATTTTTAATAAAAGATAATTTTTATCACATTTTCGGGGTGTAGCGCAGCCCGGTTAGCGCGCTTCGTTCGGGACGAAGAGGTCCCCGGTTCGAATCCGGGCACCCCGACATGAGTTATTTTACGTACATATTGTTTAGTGAAAGAACAAATAAGTTTTATTTATGACATACTAATGACATTAAGAGAAGAATTTCTGAGCATATTTCTTCTGGATGTTCTTCTACTAAATTTGGTGTTGCATGGAAGTTAGTTTACATCAAGGAGTTTTCTTCAAATTCTGATGCAATTAAACTTGAGAAATAGAAATTTCTTCGATGTAAAAATTAGAAACCTTAAAATAATAATAGAAATAAAAAAGATGGCACAAAATCATTCATTCGACATAGTGTCTGAAATTGATTTGCAAGAAGTGGATAACGCTGTGAATCAAGCAATTAAAGAAATTCAACAACGTTATGATCTTAAAGATTCTAACACTCAAATTGAACTAAATAAAAAGGATAAGTTTATCTTGCTCAATACTAAAGATGATTATTCTCGAAAAGCAAGCATTGATATCCTTGAAACCAAATTTATTCGGCGAAATATTTCCATCAAAGCATTAAAATTTGAAGAGCCGGAACCGGCTTCAGGTGGAAGGTTGAAACAAAAAATTAATTTGCTTAGCGGCATCTCAAAAGAAGATGCAAAAGTTATTACAAAAATGGTCAAAGATTCCAAGTTAAAAGTCAACACTCAGATCCAAGATGAAAGAATAAGGGTTCAAGGTGCAAAAATTGATGATCTTCAGGCTGTAATTAAAATGATAAAAGATGCAGACTTAAGTTTTCCTACCCAGTTTGTTAATATGAAATAATCGAATTCCCCATTTTGCAGACTTATCTAAATTTTATATAACACAGTTATTTAATAAAAATATCTCAAAATTGAAATTCCAAAAAAGATGAATCACTTTTTTAATTTTTGCTTATTAAAATGCCAATAGTTTTAAAGGAAATTTTAGAATGCAAACTACCGATGAAGACATCGTTTGGATTTGCCAATACTGCGGCGTTAGCAATAGCGTTTGGGTAGACTTAACTATTGACGGAAAGCAGGACTTTATTGAAGATTGTAGAATATGCTGCCGTCCAAATCGAATCATAATAATTAAAGACAGCGAAGACAACCTTTCAATAGAAGCCAGACCAAGTGATGAGTAATTTTTTTTACTCATCAAAACGCCAAAAGCTATTATTGGAAATTAAAGCTACTTGAAATTTAATGTTAGCTTAATTTAATCCATTATCATTCGCAGAAATGAAGAACTATCTTCTTCATCAGTATTATCTTTTTCTTCTGAATTAACTTTTTCTTCCTTAGTCCATTTAAATCTATTAGCATTAAAATCGAAACCGCTTTGTTGAGGAGTTTCTTTTTCCTCCTTATCTAACAAAGTAGATTTTGGACTTTTAACCCTAAGAATAGTGGGTATTTCTAATTGTTCTAAATTGATATCATTACTGCCGGAAAAATTAAATCCACTACTAAAAGTATCTGCAGATTTAGATTTTTGTGAAGATTTATTCTTAGTGCCGAAACTTTTTTGGGTGCTTTCGAATCCAGTTGCAATTACAGTATAAGAGACGTAATCATTCATTTCATCTTTTCTGACGCAGCCAAAAATAACATTAGCTTCCTCTCCGGCAGCTTCAAAAATTACATTATTTCCATCATTAATTTCCTGCATAGTAAGATTACTTGAACCGGTAACATTAAGCAAAACGCTTTTTGCACCTTTAATATTTATTCCTTCTAGCAAAGGGCTAGATATTGCTTTTTGTGCAGCTTCAATTGCACGATTTTCACCGCTTGCAATTCCGCAGCCCATTAAAGCTTCACCACTTTGATTCATAACAGCGCGAACATCGGCAAAGTCCACGTTAATTAATCCTTCAATAGTTATGATGTCTGCAATACCTCTTGTAGCCTCGTAGAGGACTTCATTTGGTTTATCGAAAGCGGTATAAGCGCTAATACTTTTATCGAGAATGCTTAAAAGCCTTTCATTAGGAATAATTATCAGGCTATCGACGTACTGTTTAAGTTCTTGAATTCCTTGTTCGGCATTTAACATTCTTTTTTTCCCTTCCCATCTGAAAGGTTTAGTAACAATACCAACGACAAGAGAGCCCATGCTTTTAGCAATAGAAGCAACAACGGGTGCGCCACCAGTTCCAGTACCGCCGCCCATTCCAGCGGTAACAAAAACCATATCGCTTCCGGCTAGAACTTCTGCAATTTTTTCTCTGTCTTCTTCAAGAGATTTTTTCCCAACATTAGGATCGGCGCCAGCACCAAGACCACGTGTAATATTGGTACCGACTTGGATCTTGTGGGTAGCATTACTTCCGTTAAGAACTTGAGCATCTGTGTTAACAGCAACATATTCAACTCCCACGAGTCCTCTTTTAATCATGCTTTCGATTGCATTACAGCCACCGCCTCCAACGCCAACTACTTTAAGGATTGCTGACATGGGTCTGTCTTTATCTATAGTTGCAAATCGTGACGACATATTGTTACCTCCTTGAAATTGATTTTTTATAAATCATCAAAAAATTGTTTTACCTGTTTAACAAATAATAAAAGTTTATTTTTACTTTTACCTTTTTGTGGTTTAATTAAAACTTGATATTCACTAGATTTTCCGCCGGGTATTCCTCTTATTAAACCTGCGACAGTTGCAAATTCTGGGCTTTCTATTTCATCTGATAAACCAGTACCTAATTCTTGAGGGACACCGATTCTTGCTGGTAATCCAAATACTTCTTCAGCAAGTTCTGTACATCCTTTTAATAAAGAACCGCCACCAGTTAAAACTATACCGGCTTTGATTTTATTTTTAAAACCTGCACTTCTTATTTCATTATCAATTAAGCTAAATAATTCCCGCATTCTCAAACTAATAATTTGAGTAAGTAGGCTAATTGGGATTCTCGCATTGCCTCGTGCTCCAACTCCCCGTATTAAAATATCCTCATCTCTTATTATAGCTTGTTCAGTGGCATAGCCGTATTCCTTTTTTAACTTTTCTGCTTCTTCCGTAATAACACCTAAAGACTCTCGTATATCGTTTGTAACCTGATTGCCCGCTACGCCTATTACTTTAGTATGTTTGATAGATTTATTATGAAATATTGCTATATCTGTTGTACCGCCACCTATATCTATTAGAGCAACACCTAAATCTTTTTCATTTTCTTCGAGCACTGAAGAACTTGAAGCAATTGGCTGCAGAATATAATCTTGAACCTGAAATCCAGCTCTTTCTACAGACTTTTTTATATTTTGAATAGCGGGAATTGAAGCCAAAACAATGTGATTTGTAGCTTCAAGCCGTGATCCAGACATACCAATTGGATTTTCAATTCCGTTTTGATAATCAACAGAAAATTCTTCGGGAATTATATGAAGAATTTGTCTATCCGATGGAATTCTAATAGTTCTTACATCGGCTTCAAGTCTATCAAGATCACTTTTTGTAATTTCACCATCTTCACTATTTATGGTAACATAATTTCTATGACGCATACTAGTTATATGTTCTCCTGCAACGCCAACATTTAAGAATGACACAGGAATACCGGCTCTGTTTGAGGCAATTGAAACAGCTTCTTTAATGGCCTGGGCAGTTTTCCCAATATTAGCTACAAGACCTTTGTTTAATCCTTCAGAAGGTGCGACACCAAATCCAAGTATATTAATTATATTGGAATCTTCTAGCCTTTCGGCAATAACTGAACAAACTTTAGTAGTTCCTAAATCTAAACCGGCTATAATATTTTTTTTCATTCAATAAAACCTGATTTTTGGTTTCCTGTTCCTAAAGAGTTTGATGCTCCAATAAAAATTTCATTTGCAAATCTTAAGTCAATATAGTCGCTATTTTCCATCAAATCATTTCCTTCTGTCAAACTATTCCAAATAATATCAAGGTAAACCATTTTTTTTGCCGCCTCGCCTTTACCAAAAATAACAGGAGGCTTAATTCCAGAAAAAGTAAGTAAAATGTCGCCTCCATTTCTAAGGTTTATTTCTGAAAGTTTTTTAAATATATCCTCATTAGTAAGTTTTGCCGCATCAATTATTTTAAAAGCTTGAATTAAATCATTACTTTTCAAACTGGAAAGCTGATCGACTTTCATATTGCTATTTAGATTACTAATAATCGGCAAGTCCGAAAATTTTGTATTTGGTAAAACAGGCAAAATCTGAAACTGATTGGAAATAAATTTAGGTTCATCATTAAATAACAAAACTGCTTCAATCTTTTTCTCAGATAGAATGACCCTAACAACATTACCACCAGCATATTCAACATTGGCTTTTTTCACGTATGGGTGTCTCTCAAAACGCGCTTTGATTTCTGAGAGTGAAATTCCATGTAGCTTAGATTGATCCACCAGCTTGGCAAAGTTTAAATATTCCTCAGCAGATAACAAATGATTTCCGGTTAATTCAATCATTTTTACCTCATTATTATTAGATTTTTTCTGTGAAAAAAAAATCAGAAAAAACAAGCTCGAAATTAATACAAGGAAAATGAATGTTCCTAATATTTTAGATCTTTTTTCTTTCATTTTAAATTAGTTTTCATTAGTTCGACGAATTTTTCACCATACTTCCAGATATCACCTGCTCCCATAGTAACTATAATATCTCCGTCTTTTTTGATTTCCATTAATTTCTTTGGAATATCATTTTTATCCTTAACATAAATAACATTTTTATGACCAAATTTTTTTGCGGCATCGGAAATCAATTCGCCAGAGACACCTTTTATAGGTTCTTCTCTTGCAGGATAAACATCAGTACAAATAAAAATATCTGAATTTAAGAAAGAGCGTCCGAATTCTTGATAAAAATCTCTCGTTCTGGAATATAGATGCGGTTGAAAAACAGCAATAAGTCTTCTATCCCATCCATTTCGAATACCAGCAAGAGTAGCACTTGTTTCAGTTGGATGATGTGCATAATCATCGATTACAAGAACATCTTTATTGTATTTTACTTCAAATCTTCTGTAAACTCCGCTGAAGGATTCGAGAGCATTTTTGATTATGCAAAAATCAATACCAAGCTCTTTACCAATACACACTGCCACCAAAGAATTTTTAACATTGTGAACACCAGGAATTCTAAGAGTAATTTTACCAAGTTCTTCATTTTTATATTTCACGACAAAAGAACTTGAAAATTCATTATGAACAATATCAACGGCTCTAATATCGGCTTGAGTTGTTAATCCATAAGTAAATATTTTTTTATTTATATGAGGCATTATATCCTGAAGGGCTGGTTCATCTAAGCAAAGGACGACAAATCCATAAAAAGGGACTTTGTTTGCAAACTCAATGAATGCAGATTTTATGTCGTCAAGGTCTTTATAGGTATCCAGATGTTCGTTTTCCAAAGTTGTTATGGCAGCAATAGTTGGAGTAAGTTTTAAGAAAGTTCTATCAAATTCATCTGCCTCAACAACAATAAATTCACCTTTACCAAGACGTGCATTGGTACCTCCGAGACCGCTAAGCTTACCGCCGACAATAATAGTTGGGTCAATTCCGCCTTCGGTAAGAGTAAGCCCTACCATTGATGTGGTAGTTGTTTTACCATGAGTTCCGGCAATTCCAATTCCATATTGCATTCTCATGCATTCAGCAAGCATTTCGGAGCGTTTAATTATAGGTATTTTACGTTCGACTGCGGCTTTGACTTCAGGGTTATCAAGTGCGACAGCGGAAGAATAGACAAGGACATCAACATCTTTTAAATTTTCAGGCGAATGCCCTTCATAAACAGTAATGCCAAGGCTTTTTAAGTGAGAAGTTACATCAGATAAAGCTCTATCAGAGCCAGAAACTTCAAAGCCCTGGCTCAAAAGAATTTCGGCAATACCGCTCATACCAATTCCGCCAATACCGACGAAATGAACTTTTTTGATATTCTTAAACATCTATTTATTTTCCAATTTCATTTTAATTTCAAAAAATCTATTAATAAGGTCCTCTTCGCTTTCATAATCTGAAGACCGAATAATAATTGATCTTCTCTTTTGTTTTAATTTTATTTTTATGTACCTAAAAGCTTTATTTCTATTTCTCCTCGAAATTTTTATTCTTTCTATTTGGTCTATTGTGAAAAAACGGCTGCCAAATCTATTCTTGAACAATATGCGATCTTCTTCAATAATTAAATATCTGTCTTTTAATAAATTGTATAGCAGACTAATTAATGCAATTAAAACAATGATAGCAAAAAAATAAATAATAGGATCTCTTAATAATAATTTGAAAGAGCCTTCGACAAATTCGCCTCTAATAATTGCATAAAGAATAAATGCAACAAAATAAATTATCGTTGATTGATAATAGAACGACATATTGTACTTAAACGAAGTTCTTATTTTGTTTGATTCATTCATAAAGTTTTGCATAATTAATTGCGTTTTCGGCAATAGTTTCAGCAGCATTGTTCTTTGCTAAAGCTTTTGCATTTTTTTTTAATTCAATTAGCTTACTTTCATCAAATAAAGTAGAAAACAATTTTTCTTTAAGCTCTGTCTTTATGTTTTTATCTTCGATTAAAATAGCCGCATTAAAGTCTGCAAGAGATTTTGCGTTATAATATTGATGATTTTCTGCAACATTAGGAGAAGGAATGAGAATGGATGGAATTCCCAATACCATTAATTCTGCAATTGTAGTGGCACCAGCTCTTGCAATTAAAACATCACATGCAGAATAAGCAAAGTTCATGTCATCAATAAAGGGCAACACGATAATATTTTTAGAAGCAAAATTTTTAAAACTTTCGAAATAATTTTTTCCAGTTTGCCATATTAGTTGAACATTATTTTCTTCTAAATTTTTAATAGATTCTGCTATTGTTTCATTTAGCGATTTCGCTCCGAGGCTTCCACCAAGTAATAAAATTGTTTTTTTATCACCAGATAAATTAAACTTTTTTAATGCCTCTTCTTTTTTTACTGAAGACAAACTTTCTCTTACAGGGTTTCCAGTTAATTTAACTTTTTCTTTATTCTTAAAATATTTTTTTGAATCCTCAAAACTTATATGAATTTCATCTGCAAACCTTTCGAGAACTCTTGTTGTTATACCGGGATAGCTATTTTGCTCGAGTAAAATTATTTTAGCTCCTGTAAGTGAAGCACCCAAAATAGCTGGACCTGAAACATAGCCACCGGAACCGATAGCAACGGCTGGTTTAAATTTTAAGTTAATTAAAATAGACTGCAAAACCGAAACAAGAACTTTTAAAGGGAATAAAATATTTTCTAAAGTCAATTTTCTAGAAAATCCCTTAATCCAAATCGATTTAAATTTATAACCAAGCTTAGGTACTACCTTCCCTTCAATTTTAGATTTTGTCCCAATAAACATAATTTCTGCTTCTGGCATAATTGCTTTAATTTTATCAGCAACTGCAACAGCCGGAAATAAATGTCCACCGGTTCCACCTCCTGCAAATAAAAATCTATATTTAATTTTAGTTTTGTTCATATAGTTTTAAGTTCAGATTTATTTTTATCAGGTGAAAAAGGGACGACAGAATTTGCCAAAGCAATATTAACGAGTATACCTACAGAGATACACAGAAACACTAACGACGTTCCGCCATAACTAATAAACGGAAGAGGTAAGCCAGTTGTAGGGACTAAACCCGTAGCAACGGCAACATTTATAAATGTATAAATTGTAATTGAAAATGTAATTCCAAAAGCGAGCAGTTGCCCAAATTTATCTTTTGCTTTTTTTGCTATTAAAATTCCAGATATAAAAAATATAAGAAACCCAAGTAGAACAATACAGGAACCAATAAAACCTAATTCTTCTCCAAGAATGGCAAAGATAAAATCTCCATAAGCTTCGGGCAAAAACAAATTGCTTTGAAGGCTATGCCCCATTCCGACGCCAAGAATTCCGCCACTTCCTAAACCAAGCAAAGCTTGTTTTACTTGAATATTAGGTGAGCCCCCGTGCTCAGCACTTCCTATAAAAGATAAAATTCTTAAGCGTGAATGTGCAAACATCATAGCAACAGCTACACCGGCAATAAAACAAATAAAAGCAGAAGAAAAAATATGTTTAGACCTGGCACCTCCTACGTACATCATAATAAGGGACACAACGACTAAAAGGATACCGTTGCTAACATTTGGTTGAATAAAGACCAAAACTGCAGTTATTATCACCCAGAAAAACAGATAGAGAAAACCTTTTTTAAAATTACCAATTAAATCATTTTTACTTTCCAGCAAATAAGCTAGATGAATAATCAAAAATAATTTAGCAACATCAGCAGGTTGTATCGTAAACAGTCCGAGATTAAGCCATCGTCCGGCGCCTTTAACTTCCGGCGCTAAAAATAATGTAATAATCAAAACCAAAGTAATAGAAATCATCAATATTTTACTAATGTCTTTATAAATATAGTAGGGTATAAAACTAAAGATAGTCATGAAAAATATACCAAGTCCAACTTTTAAAAGATGATGATTAAATAGATGAAACATGCTATCAAATCTAAATTCGCTATAAGTGCTGCTTGCACTCATAACGATAATTAAACCAAGAAGCATTAATACGAAAACATCAAGAAATATTATTACACCTAACTTTTTCATGTTTATAAACTATTTACCAATTCCTTGAAAACTTTTCCTCGATGTTCATAGCTTTCAAACATATCGAAGCTAGCACATGCGGGAGAAAGAAGTACTATTTCATTTTTTCTGGCTTCTTTATTAGCAGCAATTACAGCTTCATGCAGACTAGATTTAATTTCAACTTTTACAAATGAATGGAAAAAATTAAATATTTTATCAGCCGAAACACCAATAGCATAAATCTTTTTGACTTTGCTCAATACTAGGTCTTTAATTTTATTATAATCATTTCCCTTATCAATTCCGCCAAGAATTAAAAAAATTGGATCGTCAAAACTTTTTAAAGCGTACCAAACGGAATCGACATTAGTGGCTTTTGAATCGTTAATATATTTAACACCGTCAATATCTCTAACGAATTCAAGTCTATGCTCAACTCCCTGAAACGAAGAAAGAGCTTGAATAATTTTTTTATTATCACAACTAAAAATTTTAGCAGTGCAAATAGCCGCCATAGCATTGGCAATATTATGTTCACCTTTCAAATTGATTTCATTAATTTTACATGCAAATTCTTTTTTTCCGTTTCGATAAAAAAGTACTTCATCATTTTCAACAAAACATCCATTATTCTGGTTTTTGCTCAGTGAGAAGAAGAGATCGGCACTTAAATGAGGTTTTAATGCATTTGTAAGAACTTCGTCATCCTTATTTAAGATTAAAAAATCACTGGCATCTTGGTTTTTATAAATAATTTGTTTTGAGTTGATATAATTTTCAAATTTATTTTCATACCTGTTTAGGTGATCTGGTGTTATGTTAAGAATAATTGCGACTTTTGGTTTGAATTTATCTATTAGGTCAAGTTGAAAACTTGACACTTCCAGAGAAACGAATTCATTTTCTTTTACATCAAGAGCAATTTCTGAGAAGGCAGTCCCAATATTTCCTGCAAGATAAGTTTTACAGCCGCATTCATTCATAATATGACCACATAAGGATGTAGTAGTAGTTTTGCCATTGGTACCGGTAATAGCGATAATATTGCCTTTGCAAAACAGACTTGCAAGTTCAATTTCGCTTATCATTTTAATTTTTTTTCTCATCGCAATAGAGAGTACTTCAGAATTAAAAGGGACGCCGGGGCTAACAATCATCAAATCACATTGATACACTCTATCAGAATGTTGACCGGTTTCAAATTCAATATCAAATTTTTTTAATTCTTCTAAATATTTTGAAAGTTTTTCTTTAGAGCCTATATCACTAACGAAAGGATAGCCGCCTAATTTTTTAATTAATTTTGCAGCGCCAACTCCGCTTTTTTCTGCTCCAATTATTGATATTCTTTTACCTTCGATATTCATTATCTTACCTTAAATGAAGCTAAACTAATGATTGCTAAAATTATAGCAATAATATAAAACCTTACAACAATTTTAGGTTCGGGCCAACCAAGCATTTCAAAGTGATGATGCACCGGTGCCATTTTAAAGACTCTTCTTCCCTCTCCATATTTTTTTTTGGTATATTTAAAGTACAATCTTTGTATGATGACAGAAATAGTTTCCATAAAAAACACTCCGCCGAGGATAGGGATTAACAATTCCTTTTTAATAAGAACTGAAAGAATTCCGAAAGCACCACCAAGAGCAAGAGAGCCTGTATCACCCATAAAAACCTGAGCAGGATAAGTGTTAAACCAAAGAAAACCAAGCGATGCCCCAATTAAAGCTGCAATAAAAACTGTAAGTTCACCCGAACCGGGCAAATAAATTATATTAAGATAATTTGCATAAATTGCATTACCAGTTACATAGCTAATTACAGCAAGTGCCAGCATCACAATTATTGTAACGCCTATTGCAAGTCCATCTAAGCCATCGGTCAAATTAACAGCGTTCGAAGTGGCAGCAACAATAAAAATAACAGCAGGGATGTACATAAATGAAAAATCAAAATTCACATTTTTTAAGAACGGGAATGTTGTAAGAGTATGCACTCCAGAAAATTCTGGAGAAAAATATATAACAATACCAACTAAGAGACCAATTATCACCTGTCCCAAAAGTTTATAACGTGCAATTAAGCCATTGGGAAATTTTTTTATTACCTTTAAATAATCATCAAGAAAGCCTACGGCACTTAGCCAAATAGTACCGACGAGAATTAATATTATATAAATACTTTCGATATCTGCCCACAAAAGAACAGGAACAACGACAGAAAAAATTAAAATGATCCCGCCCATGGTTGGCGTGCCTGCTTTTGACCAATGCGATTTAGGACCATCAATTTTTTTTGCTTCACCTATTTGTTTTTTTTGTAATAATTTTATCAGTCTCGGCCCTAAATATAAAGATAAAATAAGGGCAGAAATCGCAGCCAGTGCAGATCTAAAAGTTAAGTACCGGAAAACTCTAAATCCCGGTGGGTTAAAAACTTTATTTATATACTCAAAAAAATAGTACAGCATTAATCGTTAGCCTTTTCCTCAATCACTTTAACAAATTCCTCCATTTTCATTCTTCGGGAGCCTTTTACAAGAATAACCGAATTATTAATTTCTAATTTTTTTAAAGCTTCAAAAAGTTTAGTTCTGTTACTAAAATATTTATGTATTATTTCATTGCCTTTAAACAATCCGTCAAGCTCTTTCATAAATTTGCCTATTGTAAATAAAACTTCAATTTTGCTCTTCTTTACAAAAGGAAAAAGAGCCTTGTGGAACTTTTTTGCATCATTACCAAGTTCATACATATCACCGAGGATAGCAATTTTCTTATCAAATTTTTTAATTTTTCCAAGAAGACCCAATGAAGATTTCATAGATTCCGGGTTTGCATTATAGCTATCGTCAATCAAAATAAATGAATTATATTTTTTGACATTAAGTCTTTTTTCAATAGATTTAATTTTACCTGAAGCTTTTTCAATTTCCTTTTTCGTCAATCCGAGCTTTAATGCAACTGCAGCCGCAGCAAGAAAATTTCTTGCATTTTGTTCGCCATAGATTGGTAGAAGCTGTTGCATTTTAAAATTTTTATAGTATATCTCTATGAGTGGTTTACCAAGGAAGCCATAATTCAGAATTTTTCCTTTCACGTCAGAATTTTGGTCAATGCCAAAGGAAATTCTTTTATGATAATCTGGGAAAGAGTTTCTTAATTTTTTGTCATCATTATTTATAAAAAGAACGCCATTATTTTTAACTGTTGCCTTAAATAATTCGACTTTTTCTTTATACACACCGTTTTTATTTTTCAAAAATTCTAAATGAGAATTTCCAATATTTGTTATGATGGCAAAATCTGGTTGTGCAATATTAGCCGTATAAGCAATTTCACCAAAATGATTGGTGCCAAGTTCGAGCACAAGAAAGTCGTGTTTATTATTCGTACTTAAAATAGTTAGTGGAACTCCAATATGATTATTGTTGTTTTCCAAAGTTTTGTTTATCGAATATTTTTCATTTAAAAGGATAGAGAGGATTTCTTTAGTTGTAGTTTTGCCGGCACTGCCGGTTAAGGCAATAACTTTTGTTCTTAATTTTTCCCTCCAAACTTTTGCAAGAAAGCCCAAAGCTATAGTTGTGTCTTTAACAGTAACAATCGGGATGTTAAGTGAATTAAATTTGTTATATTTTTTTTCATTTATTAAAATTGAAGATGCGCCCTTATTAATTGCTTCTTTAACAAAATCATGCCCGTCAAATTTTTCGCCTTCGATAGCAACAAATAATGATTTTTTTTTAACAGTTCTTGAATCAATTGAAACAGAGGAAGCGGGTTTATAACTATCAGGATTATAAATTACCGCTGACGGAATATCAAACAAATCTTTCAATGTAATCGACAAAGTTCTCATTAGCTTAAATATTTCTCCGCAATTTCTCTATCGGAAAAATGATTTCTTACCCCTTGAATTTCTTGATAACTTTCATGTCCTTTACCTGCAATAAGAATTATAGCGTCATCTTCAGAAATTTCTATTGCCCTACGAATTGCTTCCTCACGATTTTCAATGACTTCAAAATTATTTTTAGAAATACCAGATTTAATATCTTCAATAATTTGGTAAGGTTCTTCGAATCGTGGATTATCCGAAGTTATAATTGTCAGTTTACTTAATTCTGTTGCAATTCTTCCCATAACCGGACGTTTGGTTTTATCCCGGTTTCCACCGCATCCGAAAACTGTATAAATTGGATTTTGACCCTTAGATATTTTTTTTAACGTAAGTAAAGCTTTTTCTAAACTATCAGCAGTATGGGAGTAATCAATAATTGCTTTCTTTTTTCCGCTGCCGACGACTTCAAACCTACCCGGAACCTGTTCAAGATTTTGGATGCCTTTTATAGCAATGTCAAAATCAATTCCATTAAGAACAGCTACAGAAACAGCCGCACCAGCATTGTAAGCATTAAACTCGCCAATTAAAGAAGTAGATAAATAGAACTCTTTTCCAGAATAAATTATTTTAAATCTTGTACCGTTCAAATCATAATAAACATCTTTAATAACAAAATCTGAATTTGGATTAGTTCCATAAGAGATTAATTTTGCTCTGCAATCTTTTAACATTTCAGAATAATGTGGGTCATCAATATTATAAACTGCAAAGGATGATTCATCAAGAGATTCAAAAAGCTTTTTCTTTGCCCTGAGATAGTTTTCAAAATTTTGGTGAAAGTCTAAATGGTCCGATGTTATATTAGTAAATAAAGCAGTGGAAAATTTTAGCCCATAAACTCTGTTAAGAATAAGCGAGTGAGAAGACACTTCCATTACAGCATGGCTGCATCCTTCATTAACCATATTTAATAAAAGTTCATTCAAGTCATCAGATTCCGGCGTGGTTAAAGAGGATTTAATTTGCTGATGTCCAATATAATTTGCAATTGTACCAGCCAAACCGGTTTTATAACCAGCTTCTTCAAGAATAGATTTGATAAAAAATGAAGTTGTTGTTTTTCCATTTGTACCAGTAATTCCAATTAACTTTAACAAAGAAGAAGGATTCTTATAAAAACTTCCGGAAACTTCAGCAAGTGCAATACGACTATTCTTAACTAAGATTTTTGCTGCTTTACTATGTATAAAAATTTCGTCGGGAACTGCATCTCTTTCTTCAAGTATAACTGCAAGTGCACCTTTATTTAAAGCATCAAGAATATAGTGATGACCATCAGTATTAAAGCCTTTAATTGCCACAAAGACAGAGTTTTTGATCACTTTTCTTGAATCGTGAAATATGCCGGAGACGTCCTGACGCTGAACTTCTCCAATGACCTGAATTGTTTTAACATTATTAATTAATTGAGTTAATTCCATTAATAAACCGTTGTACCTGTTATTTCTTTTTCTTTACAATTAAGAACGCACATAATTCCTTTTGAGACACGAATACCTGGAGTAATACTTTGAGAAATTATTTTGCCCGAACCGTTTACTTTAAATTTTACACCTATTTTATTCAAAATTAAAATTGCATCACGCAAAGAATAATTTGATAAATCAGGCATAATATTTGGGTTAATTGAGTTGAGATCGACTAATTTTCTTGTTGGAGTAGAATCAACCATCTTATTAAGATGTTCATCATTACCAATCATATTTTTAGCGAACATTACTTTTATTTCTTTACGTTCTTCTAAATTTTCTTTATTAGGATTTATGAAATAGTCCATATTAGTATTAATTATTCTTTCGGCAACGTTCTTAAAAATTGGAGCTGCAACAGAGCCTCCGTATCTTCCGATTTCTGGAGAATTGACAAGAATAAGACAAACAATTTTAGGATTGCTTGCCGGGAAAAATCCAACAAATGAAGAATTATAATCTTCTTTCGAATATTTTCCATTAATTAATTTTTGAGATGTTCCCGTTTTCCCTCCAACGGTAACAGAATTTAGCTGAGCATTAGTGCCAGTACCTTCTTTTACAACACCCACAAGCAAATTTCTCATTTTTGCCGATGTTGCTTCGGAGATAACTTTCCTCACAATAATTGGCTTTTGATCGAGCAGCACTTCACCGTCGTGTTTAACCTCGCGTAAAATAATTTGTGGTTGATAAAGGATTCCGCCGTTTACAATAGCACAATATGCTGCTGCTAACTGAATTGGAGTAACTGTAACACCATATCCAAAGGAAATAAAAGCCTTCGAAACTTCATTCCATTCATTAGGTTTTCTTAAAGTTCCTTTAACCTCGCCTGGTAAACCTACTGAAGTATAATTTCCGAAACCGAAAGCTCGCAGATATTTATAATAAGAATCATTATCAATATTTTGAATTAATTTAGACATACCAATATTACTTGATTCCTCAATAACTTGCCTTGCAGTAAGCCAGCCCAATTTATGAGCATCCGTTATGTTAACATTTTTAAATTTATAGATACCGTTCTCTGCAAAAACCTTTTGATCAAGATTGCACAAATTACGATCTAAAAGAGCAGCCATAGAAAATGTTTTAAAGGTCGAGCCCGGTTCGTATGTATCGGTTACCGCTCTATCTCTTCTTTCATCATTTGAGAAATTCCAATAATCGTTCGGATCAAAATCTTTAACATTTGCCAGAGCAAGAATTTGCCCATTATTTGGGTTCATAATAATTCCAACTGCGCTTTTTCCTTTATATTTTTCAACACCATTTTTAAGTTCTTCTTCAAGAATGGATTGATAATTTTTGTTAATTGTAAGAACAAGATTAACACCTGGCACTGCAGGTTTAGTTTCTTGTTCTGCAACCGTAATCATATCGCCAATAGCATCTCTAAGGACAACCATCGAGCCATTTTCGCCGGCAAGAAGATTATCAAAAGACTTGTCTACACCATCAACTCCATGATAATCACTACCCACATAACCTAAAATATGAGAAGCAAGGCTGTCGTACGTATACACTCTTGTTGGGTCATCTCTTGAAAACAGTCCATTAACTTTAAAGTTCTCCAGAAGAATTGCTTTGTCGCTTGGAGCTTTCTTTTGAATACAAATAGTTTTGCCCGTTTGATTCATCAAGTCAAGATAATGTTTTATGCTTTCACCGAATATTGAAGAAAATTTTTGAGCAATTTTTATTTTTGAAGCATTAGAAACCATTCGTAGATCAAGATAAAATGAAATATCGTTACGATTATAAACCAGAAGAACATTATTTCTATCGTAAATAAGCCCTCGTTCGGCATTTATTTTTTCAGTGCCGATTTGCTGCCTTTTAGCAAAGTATTTTAATTCGTCACTTTTAACAATCTGTATATCGAATAATTTTGCAATTAAAGACGCAAAAAGCAAGAGTACAAAAATTATAACTAATAAGGTTCTTTTATTGTTCATACTTCTTATCAATAGCACTAGAAATATTTTTTATTCTTTCCTTACTAACCGTCATTACCACAGGTGGCAAAGAATCATCAAGCATGCCAAGTTCATCTTTAGCAATTGCTACTATTCTTTCTTCAGAAGACAAAGCCTGGCTTTTTGCAATTAAATTGATACGCCAGTTTTTAACATCAGTCAATTTTTGTTGTGCAATTACTTTTTCTTTCGTCATTCTTTCACATTCTAACTTTGTTCCTACATATATTAGAGTAAAAAAAGCGAATAAAACAAACACCGAAATACTCAGCATTATTAAAGGTTTAATACTTTTCTTCATACTCGTTCTGCAACTCTTAACTTAGCGCTTCGTGCTCTTATATTAAATTCTATTTCTTCTACGTCTGGTGTTATTGGCTTTTTAGTAACAATTTTAAGACGTTTAATTTTATTGCACTGACAAACAGGAAAATCCTTAGGACAGATACAATCCAGTGTTTCATATTTGAATTTTTCCTTAACAATTCTATCTTCAAGTGAATGATAAGTAAGCACCACAATCCTTCCGCCTGGAGATAAAAGATCAACTGCCTTATCTAAAAAAATATTTAGAGCTTCAAGCTCATCATTTACAAAAATTCTTAAGGCTTGAAAAACTCGCGATAATGTTTTAATCCTGTATTTAACGGGAGTAAGTGAAGAGATAATTTCGCTTAACTCCGATGTAGTTTCAATTTTTTTTTGTTTTCTTCTTTCACAAATTTTTTTTGCAATTTTTCTTGAATTTTTTTCTTCACCAAAACGAAAAATTATATCGGCAATTTCTTCTTCTGAAAAATAATTTAAAATATCTGCTGCAGATGATTTTATTGTTTTATCCATTCTAAGATCAAGCATAGCATTCACTCTATAAGTAAATCCAGAACCCGGGTTATCAAGCTGAAAAGAAGAAACACCGAGGTCTGCAAAAACGCCATTAAAAGAATGAACATTTTCTATCTTAGCAATAATATCAATCTGCGAAAAATTAAATTTATAAATTTTGATTCGTTTTTCATTTTCAAATTTCATTTTTGAGAACTCAAAAGCATCATTATCGACATCCGTAGCAATCAGCATTGCATTAGCACTAATCTGATTTAGGATTGCTTCGGCATGCCCGCCGAAACCGAGCGTACCGTCAAAATAGCAACCAGACTTATCCGTAATTAAATACTTTAATGTTTCGTTCAGTAGAACCGGTGTATGATGATTATTCATCATTAAGTCATTACTTCTGCTGCAATTTGTTCATAGGTCTCGGGCGTTTGTTTTAAATATTCTTCAAATACTTTGGGATTCCACAGCTCTATTTTTTTTAATGCGCCGAGTATTAAAACCTCTTTTTCAATTTTGGCATATTCCAAAAGAAATTGAGGGATAAGAATTCTAGATTGCGAATCAAGTTTATCTTCCGAAGCAAATTGAAGGATCATTCGAATAAATTTAGCATCGTTAGGTTTGAACGGATTTAATCCTAACAATTTTTCCTCAAATTGATTCCATTGATCGAGGGGATAGACATCAATACAAGTGGCAGTACCTTGAGTCATAACAAAAGTATCATTTGCATCGGGCGCAATATGTTTTCTCAGTTTAGCTGGAATGCTAACCCTACCTTTTGAATCAACAGAATATATAAACTGACCTCTAAACAATGCAAAACCTCTTGGTAAATTTCACCACTTTTCCCCACTGCATCCCAAAATTGTGATTTTTTTTTTGTAAAGTCAAGCAAAATCTTAAATTTTCCAAATTATTAATAAAGAATTTCGTTTAAGGTAAAATTAACTTTTGTAAAACGTTTGTTTTTTGAATTTGGGGAATCTGATTTGATATTATTTAAAAAAGTAATGGGCAGTATATCAAGATTGCATTATTAGAAGTCTTATAAAATTAATTTTTATTAAATTACTACCAGCAATGTGGGTAAAGAGTATTCAACAGGCAGACACAAAAAAGCCCTTCCAAATGGGAGGGCTAAACATATAAATTTTATCGAGCCATCTGTCGGACTTGAACCGACGACCTGCTCATTACGAATGAGCTGCTCTACCAACTGAGCTAAGATGGCTTTCTATTTTTTTCTACGGATACTAACCAAAAATTTTTCTCTAGTTAGAAAGGAAATAAAATTATCTTAATTTCTTTTTATGACGATTTTTTCTTAATCTTTTTTTCCTTTTATGCGTAGCCATTTTATGCCGTTTATGCTTTCTTCCGCAAGGCATTATTTACCTCCATTTGTTTGATTTGTATTCTCATGTGATTTTAAAAGTTCTTCGGCTTTCTTCCCATAATCCGAATTTGGATCAAGTGAAACAGCTTTTTTAAGCCATTCCTTGGATTTAGCCATATTACCCGCAGCCAAGTTTACAATACCTAAATCTAAATAGCCTATTTGATGTTTGGGATCATATTTTACAGCCCGTTCCATTTGAGCAATAGCTTCATTGTAATTTTGCAGATTGTAATAGCAAACCCCCATATCAATTCTTGCATTAGGATCGTTTGGCACCAAAGCAAGGTACTGCTTGTAATTTACAATTGCCTGTTCAAACATACCCGCATCATTCTTAAAATGTGCAAGATCTAAAATTGCAGAAGTATCTTTAGGATTGCTTTTTATTTCAGCTTCCAGTTCATTTATTTTGTTTATGCTTGCTAAATCAACACTTGAAGATTGATTACTACTACTAGCAGTTTTATTTGGTCCCGGAATAATTACAGGATTTAATATACCCGAATAAATAATAATTACAGCTGCAATTCCTAATCCGATTGCAGAAAAAGTAATTATTCTTGCCACATTTAATTTTTTGTTAACATTTTTTTCCGAAGTTATCTTTGCATCAGGTTTATTGTAATATTTTTGTTTTTTAGAAACATTATAATTTTGTTTAGATTTTTGCCGGTGTGTTTGTGCTTTTAAATTATGAACTTTTTGTTTAAGCCTAATTCCACAACCGATACATACTTCAGCCTCTGGGATATTTTCTTCACCGCAGTTATCACAAATTAAAACATCTTTTTTTTCAGATAGTTTTACTCCAGAGGAAAAATTATCTTCTTCTTTTAAATTCTCAAGCTTAAAACCACATTTAGGACAAAACTTAAACTCTTGTTCCTCATCAGGGCTTGACGAGGCTGGTAATTTGAAACCACATTGGGGACAAAACCTAACCATTCTATTTAGTTTCTTTCATTCCTTTATCAACTAATTCCTTAAAGTCTTTTGAGAACTTAAAAGTTGGTACATAATGTTCAGGCACAAAAACCGATTCTCCAGTTTTAGGATTACGCGCTTGACGAGCATTTTTCTTTTTTACTTTATAGCTTCCAAAACCCCTAATTTCTATTCCCTTCCCTTCTTTTAAAAAATCGATTACAGTTTTAAAAAACCCTTCAATTATTGCTTCTGTTTCTAACTTAGTAAGCCCAGTACCCGCGGCTACTCTATCAACAATATCTGCCTTTGTCATATAGATACCCTATAATTAAATTTCTAACTTATTGTAATTAGATAAATTAAATTATCAAACTAATTCCATAAAATCAAATCACTAATATTTCTTTTTTAAAATACGAATTTAATAAAATTTTCTGCATTAACATAGCTTTATGTTAAGAAATTAAATAAGTTTTTAGTCTCAATTTGAAATATAATCTCATTTTTGTATTTGTTTGCTTTGCAATATTTTCCTTAAAAAAGTATTTATTTTTATTTTGACTTTCTAAACAAGTTAAACAGTTCTATTCTTTTGGGTGAAAAACAGTAATTTAATCCAAAAATAGACGTTCACAAGTTTTTTTTCAATTTAAATGGTAAAAATAGCTTTTAAATTTAAGATGGGAACAAGTAAAATCATTAAATTAAAATAATGGTACAAAAATTGTTTTGTTTATTTTAATAAGATAAAGGGAAAAATGGAATTATTAGACATCATATACTCGACATTAAAACTGTTCAGTCTTTTGGCTGTAATACTTGTTGCTATATCTTATTTAATTTTCAAAATAAAAGACCACAAAAGACCAAAGCCTTACTTTTCATTGGCAAATTCAATTCCACAAGAAAATATTTCGGACAAAACACTTGAGCCAATAGCATCAAAAAAAATGCAAATATTAAATGAATCAATTTATCCGGCTTCGCAAAACTACCATGAAAGTTCAGAAGGAATTGTTTTAGAAAAGCTTAAAGTAAATGTTATACAAGCTTCAAATGTTAAAAATAATTTTCATGAAGGAAGGAAAGCAGAGAAATTAAATATTTTTGATCGTTATTCTAACTCAATTGAGCCGATGCATAAAATCAAATTTTAATGTAATAGATATAAGCTAATCATGCTTTTATCCTTATAATGACTTGCAAATAAGAATAAAAGCATGAGCAAAAATAAGTCAAAGGAAATTTCTTTTTTATTTTTCTTCTGTAAAGCTCAAATTTTCAGCCATTTTATGAACGTCATAAGGAGCTGGAGCACCACCAAGATATTTATGAAACCAATCCAAGTGAGCATCATAATATAAAGGCATAGATTTTACAACGTTGGGCCAATGTCCATCATTTTTAAAAATGATTAGTCTTGAAGGAATTCCAAGTGTTTGCAATGTTGTAAAATACTGAATGCTTTGTGTGTATGGTACTCTAAAATCTTTTTGTCCGGTCAAGATTAAAGTTGGTGTAGAAAAATTTTTGGCATAAAAAGAAGGGGAAAATTTTTCATACTGTTTTGAGTTCCAAGGTTGCCCTTTTAATTCCCAATTAGGGAACCAAATTTCTTCAGTACTTCCCCACATTGATCTTAAATCATAAACACCCATCATAGAAGCAAGGCATTTAAATCTTTTAGTGTGTCCTTGGAACCAGTCCATCATATATCCACCATATGACCAACCCATTGCACCTATTTTGCTAGTGTCCACATAAGGAAGTTTTTCGAGCGCATCGGTAACATTCATTAGATCTTTAAAAACTTTTCCACCCCAATCTCCGGAGATTTCGGCTGTATAAGCCTGCCCATATCCAGTGGAACCATGAGGATTACAAAAAGCAACAATATACCCAGCACCGGGATATACTTGCCAATCACCTCGGAATGAATCCATCCATTGCCCTTGAGGGCCGCCATGAACATTTAAGATTAAAGGATATTTTTTGTTTGGATCAAAATCGTGAGGTTTAACAATAAAAACTTCAACATTTATTCCGTCAGCTCCTTTCACCCACATTTTTTCAGCAGGACGAACATCAACTTGGCTTAAGAAATTTTTATTAAAATCGGTAAGCTGACTAATTTTTCTATTTACAATATTAACGCCAAAAATATTACCAGGATTATCAGTTCTTCTGGCCAAATACAAAATATCCGTACCATTTGGGGCGACATCAAATCCAAAAATAGATTCATCTTTTACAAGAGGAGAAATTTTTTCGGTAGAAACATCAATCTCATACAAAGGTGAGTAACCTTCATATTCGCCAGTAAAATAAATTTCTTTTGAATCTGGAGACCATTTAAAATCATCAACCCAATTATCAAATTTTTCGGTAATTATTTTTGATTTTCCAGTCTTTCTATTATACAGGGCAATTCTAAATTTATCAGATTCATAGCCAGGAATTTTTTGAGTTCTATATGCTATATATTTGCCATCGGGGGAATAAATAGGCCAGCCATCCCATGCTTTATTATCTTTAGTTATATTTTTTGCTTCACCACCACTTACGGGAACAATCCATAAATCCGCATTTGTGCTAGCTTCAGGATGTGGATCGTGATTGGAAACAAAGCACAGTTCTTTGCTGTCAGGAGAAAAATTATAACCTACCCCGCCACCGAGCATAAAAGTTGGGGAGACATAATCGCCTGGTGTAACATCAGTATAAGTTTTATTTTGAAGATTATAAATAATAATGTGAGTATACTTTCCAGCAGAATACTCCGTCCAATGTCTAAAAAAAAGATGATCGGCAACATAAGCCTGAATAGGACCATTTTCTGCAGCCGAATCAATGAAAGCATTACATTTACTATCAGCACCACAGCTTGGGTAAACGTTAGCTGAAAAAGCAATTAATTTATTATCTGGTGATAATATTGGTGCATCTATACCCATAGAAAAATCCGTTATCTTTTCTGAGCTATCATTAGCAAGAGAATATAAATATAATTGCGGTTGCTTAGATTCTGTAGAAACATAAAATACATTTTTGCTATCGTTCGTCCATATTGGGTTATAATTTTGTTTATTATTCTTTGTAATTTTTTTTAATCCACTTCCATTATTATTCATTATATAAATATTTGTAAAAGTTTCACCTTTTGGCAAATCATAATTGGTTACAATAAAAGCCACCATTTTGCCGTTAGGAGAAATAACAGGTGAATTTACATAATGGATTTTATATAAATCTGAAATCGTAAAAGCCTTTTTCTGAGGAAGGATTATAGTTATTGGAATAACAAAAAGTAGTATCAGAGGAAAGAATTTTATTTTCATTATTGTATTTTTCCTTTATTAAATAAATTAAACAAAAGTAAATCTTTGAAGTGCAAAAAAAAATCTTTGTAATCACAACACTTCAAATTTTAGGCAACCTTTCTAAATAAGAACTATTGGTAAGAACTGCAAAGGTTTCAGTTTTTCTAAGGTCAGATAGGCATAAACAATTCATATAACTCATAGAACTTCTAAGACCGTCAGAAATGCTGTCAATAACATCTTTAACAGCGCCTTTGTATGGAACCATTGTCTCTTCGCCTTCTATAAATTGATGCCTCATTTTAACTCCGAAAGAAGCTGAACCGCGATATTTTTTCCACAGCTGCCCATCGTATTTGATTACTTCTCCAGGAGTTTCACGTGTACCGGAAAGCATTCTGCCAAGCATAACAGCATCAGCGCCAAGAGCAAGAGCTTTGGCAATATCGCCGGAGCTTTTTATTCCTCCGTCCGCAATAATCTTAATATTTAGTTTTTTATCTTCTTTAGAAAATAAAACATCCAACAAGGAAGAAACCTGACCAATACCTATGCCGGTTTGAATAGACGTAGTACAAACACTGCCACTACCAATACCAACTCTTACTGCATCAGCTCCAGCGTCTTCGAGAGATTTTAGAGTTGCGCCATGAGCAATATTTCCAACAATCAACTTGATATTTGGAAATTTCCTTTTAACTTGTTCAGTTTTTTCAATTACTGCATTATTGTTAGCATTTGCCGTATCAATACAAAGTATTTTATACCTTTCGACAAGTTTCGCTATAGTTTCAATTGGCGTATTGAGAGCGATAGATACAGCTTTAATGTTATTGCCATTAGCTTTTTCGTTTAAAATTTGTTCAAGTGAAGAATCAAAACGATTAAGTATTCCAAGACATCCTAAATTAGTTAAGGTCTCTGCCATTTCAATACCCGTAACCGTATCCATTGGGCTTGATAAAACCGGAAGCAACAAGTTCAAGCCCAAAAATTCTTCATTTATTTTTGCTTCTGTTCGAGATCTTATCCTTGAAATTTGGGTTGGGATTAGGCTTATATCATCATAAGTTAATGATTGACCAAATTCATTCAGTTCTTTTTTAGAGTAAATTTTCATAGATATGCCATTTTAATAATATAAGGAACGATTTATTTTTAAGTTTAATTTTCAATTAATTTTTCCATCTCATCAAGTAAAGAATTCATTTTCTGGGTTGTAGCAATAACTGGTGTAGAGGAATTCATATCGACGCCAGCAGTTTTTAAAATATTTATTGGGTAATCAGAGCTGCCAGCCTTTAGAAAAGAAAGATATTTTTCAACTGCAGATATTCCTTCATTTTTAATTTTATTAACTAATATTTCAGATGCTGCAAATCCAGTTGCATACTGATAAACATAAAAATTATAATAAAAATGTGGAACACGTGCCCATGTATATTCTTCCTCTTCATCAATTGTCATCTCCGGGCCCCAATATTTTTGATTTAAGCTTTTGTAAAGCTTACATAAAATTTCTGGGGTAAGCGGAATGCCTTTTTCCGATCTATTGTATACTTCAGCTTCAAATTCGGCAAACATTGTCTGCCTGTAAAATGTTGATGTAATGTTATTAAGATATTTTTCAATCAAAAATAATTTTTCATTTCTATCAGATGCATTTGTAATCAAATAATCGAGCAGTAATGATTCATTAAAAGTAGAAGCAACTTCTGCTACAAATATTGAATAATTTGCATAAGGGAAAGGCTGAGTCAGCCCAGTGAAATAAGAATGCATATTATGTCCCATTTCATGCGCAAGTGTAAAAACATCGTTAAGCAAATTTGACCAATTTAATAGGACGTAAGGATGGACACCAAATGTTGTTCCCGAAGAATAAGCACCGCTTCTTTTACCTTTCGTTTCGTGAACATCAATCCATCTATTGTTAAATGCTCTTTCAAGAATTTTAATATAATCTTCTCCAAGTGGACTTAAAGCTTTTTTCACAATGTCTTTAGCATCTTCAAAAGAATAATGCTTTTCATGTTCTACGGGAAAAATACTCACATAAGCATCATAAGGGTGAAATTCATCAAGATTTAATATTCTCTTTTTAAGTTTTACCCATCTGTGTAAGGGAAATAAATTTTCATTAGCAGCAACAATTAGATTATCATACACACCGACAGGAATATTATCCTTATCAAGTGCCGCTTCTTTTGAAGAACCGTACTTTCTAGCAGTAGAAATAAAAATATTTGATTTTAAATTTCCGTTAAATAATGCTGCAAAAGTATTAACATAATCTTTAAATTGTTTATAATAAGCTTTGTAGGCTGTTTTACGGAAGTTTCTATCTTGTGAATAAATTGCCGAATAATATCTTGCATGAGAGATTTCTATTTCATTTCCATTTGCATCTTTAATAACAGGAAATTTCATGTCTGCATTTATAAACATAGAAAAAGCATTATATGAACTTTGAAGGACCTCTTCAGATAATGATAATAAAGACTCTTTCTCTTTGTCCAAGGTATGATCTTTTCCACGAAACAAATTATCAAAAAAATGATTATATAATTTTAGCTCTCCTTCGGCTTCAATCATTTTTTCTAAATTATTTTTAGGAATTGCAATAATTTCAGGACGTATGTAAGAACAAGCATTAGATACTCGCACAAATAAATTTTGAATTCTATCTGACATTGCCTGGTACTTAGATTCTCGCATATTGCTGTCTTTGGCAAGCATTGCATAAAGACTCATTCGTTCAAGCTTAATATAAACTGAATCATTAAACTTTAGAGCTTCTAGCAAGGTTAGGGCGTTTGAAAAAAGTCTGCCTTCATAATTTTTATAGTTGGAGATATTTTCTTCCACCCAATTAAAATCTTTCTCCCATTCATATTCTGTTTCGTAAATATCTTTTAAATTCCATTTATATTCTTCTGGTATTTCGTCCCTGTCTGGAACCGAAGAAGTTTCCACGTTTGAAAAGAGTCTTAGGCTTCTTTCTGAAAACATTTTGGTTTTTCCCAACATTATTCTATTAAAATTCAAAAATGATTTTTTAATTTATAAAAACTTTAAGTAAAGATAAAAATAATTTAGCCCAAAAGATTCCTCACTAAAATTTACATTATTAAATTAAGTTTTTATGATTTATTCACTAAACATGAAAGCTAGGATATTTTGGAATTTGTTTTTTATAACACCGTTTCGATTACTGTTCTGGCTGTAGATACTTTACCAACAAAATTCGTCAAGTATTCTGCTTGAAGTCTAGGTGCTTCTCGCTCTGCATATGTAAGATAATCGTCTATTGTTTCACATTCATAGTGAAGTATATAACTTGATTCTCCTTCAAGGCTGGTAGGAATTCTTACTTTGTATATTTTATAATTATTAAAGTATCCTGTTTTCATTATATTGGGAATGTGGACTTCTTTCATCCATTTGAGCCATTCTTTTTCGATGTCTTTTTTTACTATTGTTGTAATGCTGTAAATGATCATAATTATTACTACACCAGATGATTTTTATTTATAATTATTATTTTAATAAAGCTATCGAGAAATCCTTTTAGAAACTATTTTAAAATTTGCAAAACATTTTTTTAAAACAAAATTCTTTTTTAGGCATAAAACAGGTTTATTACCAAATTTTGGAATATTTTTATTATAACAAAAAAACTAAAACAAGATAGAAAAGTTCTACTAATAATCATGTCACCTTAACCACACAGGTTATTTTTATTAGGTCTAATGTTTTTCAAATAGCATCTCTCTTAGATAAATGGTAAAGAGTTCAAAGTACCATAGCTCTAATTTTTTCTAAACTTTCAATTACCTCATTTCTTAGTAAGTTGCCGGCATTTAGCTCTTCATCATTTGCAAGTAAAAGGTTTTCATAAAAAACTATACCTGTTTTAACATAATTTTTATTTTCTTCGATCAAATCAAATAAAATATCTTCAGCTTTTGCAAATTTTTTAACAGACTTAAAATAAAGAAAAGTCTTTTCAAGCACATGTAAAGGTAATAAATCTGTATTTATTAAATTAAAAATTTCTTCTATTTTTTGTTTATGATTTTCAATTATTTCTTTTTCAAATTCTAAGTAAGACTCGATTAAAAGAGAAAGAGATTTAGCAAAAATCGTAGTCTGAGTTAAGACATTTGTTTCAGCAATTTTGGTATTTGCCCATTCATACAACAAAATTCCCGCGGCATAAATTTTTGCTGGGGCAGTATCTTTCTCAATGCTTAGCAGTTCAATAACTTGTGTATCTGGCAAAGGAAGCAAGAAGAAAAGATCAAGTCCAATTATGTTCAAAGCAGTTTTGTTTAATTCATTAAAAGCTTTTGAAAATTCATGGGATTCTTTTAGACTAAGAATTTTCTGAAGAGTAAGCGAGAGAACTTCAACAATTCTCATAATATAATCTTTTGTAAGCGGCACTATTTACTCAATTGTTATTCTTTTTTTCAGGTAATAATATAACTTCAACATAATTTTTTTCGTTCAAATATTTTTTTGCTGCTTCGGCCAAGGTTGTTTTTGAAAGCTTATCTATTCTATCTTTTTCTTTTAAGAAATCAGAAGGCTTAATATTTAGGAAAGAATACTGAAAAAGAGTAGTAACCCAATAATCGTTACTTTTCAAATTATTTTCAAAATTCTTTTTTTCAGATAATTTTATTGAAGTAAAAATTGAGTCGTCTATGATATTATTTTTAACTTTATCAATTTCCTGGAAAACTTCGTTAGACAAAGAATCTATCTTTAGAGGTTCCCAATCAAATGTAATTGAGAATGAATATTTTTCCTTTGGAAATTTTTGAGCATAGTTTCCGATGTAAAGACGATAAGGACTAAATTTACCTATCTTCATAATGCGACTTAATTTTTTATCCAAATAATCGCGTAATGCACCTAATTCAAAAACATTTTGAAGATTCCAATCAATTGGACCAGTAAAAACGATTCCAACTTTTACTGCAGATTCTTCGCCTTTATAAATTTCTTTTTTTATTACTCCGGTTGGTTGCTCAATATTCAAATCTTTCCACACGCTTTTACCGCTGAAAGTTCTTAATCCCCCAATATATTTTTCTACCATTGGTTTAATTTTAACTGGATTAAAATCACCAACAAAAGTAAAAATAAAATTTGATGGGTTAGAAAATAATTTTTTAAATACAGACAAAGATTTTTCAGAATTCATTTTGTTCAGTACATCTAAAGTCCATGGTTGTTTTCTCATATTATGATTTGACAAGATAGAACTCAAACTATCCTGAAAAGCGGCGGCGGGATTAGTCAATCTTTCCTTCAAAACATTTTCGAGCTTCTGCTTTTGTGCAAGAAAAACGCTGCTGTCAATCTTTGGTTTTGTAAAGTAAGCATAAATCAGCTCTAATAATGTTTGCAAATCATTTGTTGAAGAAACACCGTTCATACCGGAGCTAATTTCTGTGATAAAAATTTTTAGATTTATCAACTTTCCTTTCAATGCCTTCTTAAAAGAATCTTGGTTAAAACTACCGGGGGTGCTTTGCAAAACGAGATTATCAGCAGTAATGCCAGCAATATAATCGCTGTCAGCTATTGTTGAAGTTCCGCCGGGAGAATAAGCCATAAAATTTATTTTCCCATTGTCAAACTTCGTAGGTTTAAGAAAAACGGTTATGCCATTTGCAAGTTTCCACTCAATTGCATCAAAATCTTTAATTTTTTTTTGACTAATTACCTTAGAAGATTTGGGTGCTTCATCAATAAACAAATTTTCTTCAGAAGTGATACGATTTTGTGCAGATAAAAAATATATCGAAGAAAAAAGTAAAATAAAAAGAACATTAGAAATAAATTTCATTATATATACCTCGTTATTTAGAACTAATTATCAATAACCCTTTTAAATAAAATTAAAAATTTAAGAATTTTCGTTCTTCTAACCATACCCTAATTAATTAATTTTTAATTGCCATGTTTAATTAAAATTCTTCCGCAGATTTTGCCTTTCAAAATTAAATTTATTTTTTCGTCCAATTCTTCAAGAGAGCATTCAGTATAAATATCATCAAGATTTTCGGGCTTCCATTCATTTGCAAGTTTACCCCAAATTTGGTTTTTTAATTCTATATCAACATGCATTGAACTTATTCCAAGCAGGTTTACGCCTCTTAAAATAAAAGGATATACGGTGGTTTTCAAAAGATTTGATTGTACCAAGCCGCATGTTGCAATATTGCATCCATATTTGGTAGTTTTAATTGCAGATTCTAATATTGTCCCGCCGACACTGTCAACTACACCACCCCATTTTACAGTATCAAGAGATTTATTTTCATCTACAATTACATCGTGCCTATCAATAACTTTTTTTGCGCCCAATTTTTTTAGGAAGTTAGTTTTACTTTTTTTCCCAGTTGAAGCAGTAACGTTGTAACCTAATTTAGAAAAAATAGCTGTTGCAGTAGAGCCAACTCCTCCTGTAGCCCCAGTAATTAAAATATCTCCGGATTTTGGTGTTGTGCCGTTCATTTCCATTTTTATTAACGCTAAAGCTGCCGTAAACCCCGCCGTTCCATAAATCATGCTTTCCTTCAACGATAAATTTAGAGGCAGCTTTAAAATCCATTCGGAAGGAACTCTAATGTATTCCCCAAAACCACCAGGAGTATTCATCCCCAAATCGTATCCTAAAGCAATTACTTCATCACCTTTTTTAAAAGACGAGGATTTTGATTCGATAACAAAACCTGCGGCATCAATTCCTGGAGTGTGTGGATAATGCCTTGTAACGCCTTTATTACCAATTGCTGAAAGCGCATCTTTATAATTTAAAGAAGAATATTTGACATTAATTAAAACTTCTCCATCTGGTAAGTCAGAAATATTTTTTGTCTCAATCCTTCGAAGATATATTCCATTTTCCTCATTTACCACAAGCGCTTTATATTTTTTGTTTGACATTTTAATTTTCCTAAATACTTCTAATTGTCTTTTAAAGTTTACAAAATTTTTCGATTAAAATAGACAATTAAAATTTTATTCTCTCCATAAAAAGTTTTTCTAAAGAATTATGATTAATTTGAAGTAGAAAATTAATTTTTCTTATTAAATAGTTTATTCATTCGTTCAATCATAGTAATATATTTTTTTGTTCTAAACATGAGATTTCAAAACATGGCAAATAAAAATGCTATTAAATCGTCTCAGAAATATTTTTTATCACAATTTTCGGTTTAATTTATTTACTTGAATAAGCCAAAACCGTTATTTTTCGCTTTCGCTATGTACCAATTCTTTTTTATATTTAATTTTCAAATTTTAAAAATAGGCTATGAAGGAAAAATACGAAGCTGTAATCGGACTTGAAGTACACGCACAACTTCTAACGGAATCAAAAGCGTTTTGTGGATGCTCAACTAAATTTGGAAATGAGCCGAACACGAATGTTTGTCCAATCTGTCTTGGTCATCCTGGTGTTTTACCTGTACTTAATAAAAAAGTGGTAGAGTTTTCTGTATTGATGGGAATGGCTACAAACTGTACGATAAATGAACGATCTATTTTTGCAAGAAAAAATTATTTTTATCCAGATCTTCCAAAGGGATTTCAAACTTCACAGTATGATGAGCCAATTTGCGAGAATGGTTATCTTGACATAACATTAAAAGACGGCACAGACAAACGAATTGGCATTACAAGAATACATATGGAAGAAGATGCAGGCAAATTAATTCATGATCAGTCCTTTTACACGTTAATAGATGTAAACCGATGTGGTGTTCCATTAATCGAAATAGTAAGCGAACCAGATATTAGAACACCGGAAGAAGCTTATCTTTACTTAACAAAAATTCGTCAAATTGTTCAATATCTTGGTATTTGTGACGGCAATATGGAAGAAGGTTCTTTAAGATGCGATGCAAATGTATCCGTTCGTTTGAAAGGAGAAAAAAAACTTGGGACAAAATCAGAAATTAAAAACATGAACTCATTTCGAAACGTAGAAAAAGCACTCGCTTTTGAGATTGACCGTCAAATCGAAATTATTGAAGACGGAGGTAAAATTTTTCAGGAAACTTTACTTTGGGATGCAGATCTTAACGAGGCTTTTCCTATGCGAAGCAAGGAAGAAGCTCATGATTACAGGTACTTTCCCGAACCAGACCTTATGCCTGTATTTGTAGATGAAGTTTGGAAGTCGGCTATTGCTAAAGAAATGCCCGAGCTTCCGGAAACACGTAAAGAAAGATTCATCAAGGAATATTCTTTGCCAAAGTACGATGCGGAAATTTTAACTCAAACAAAATCCATTGCTGATTATTACGAAAAAGTAGTATCCGTAACAAAGGATTACAAAAGTGCTAGTAATTGGATTATGACTGACGTTCTAAAAATTATTAACGAAGAAAAAATTGATATAAAAGATTTTTCAATTCCACCGGAAAATTTAGGTGAGCTAGTTAATCTTATTAAGGCTGGAACAATCAGCGGAAAAATTGCAAAAGATGTTTTTCCAATTATGGTAAAGGAAAACAAAAAGCCTTCAATTATTGTAAAAGAGAAAAATCTTGTTCAACTTAGTGATACTTCAGAAATTAAAAATATTATCGATAAAATATTAAGCCAAAATTCAAACGAAGTTAAAGAGTTTCTTGAAGGCAAAGATAAAGTTTTTGGGTTTTTCGTTGGACAAGTAATGCGCGAAACAAAAGGTAAAGCCAATCCCAAAATTGTAAACGATCTGTTAAAAGAGAAACTTGAATCGTTAAAGAGATAAAGTAAAAATACTATTAGGAGAAAAAATTGTCTTTTAAAAATATCCTTAAAAAATTCATTGGAATTAAAACTGAAGAAGAATTAGAAAAACCCAAAACTCCAAAGCAAAAAGCAAAAGAATTTTTTCAATCATTAATCTTTGCTTTAATTGCTGCTTTTTTAATAATCACTTTTGTGGTTCAAAATACAAGAATTCCAACTGGTTCGATGGAAGATACTATTTTAGTAGGTGATTTTGTTTTAGTAAATAAATTCATTTACGGTTCAGAATCTCCCAAATATATCCCATTTACCCAAATAGAAATTCCACATTTCAGGCTACCAGCATTTCGAGAAATAAGAAGAAAAGATATTGTAGTTTTTGAATTTCCTGGCATGCGCGATGAAATAATTCCAGCAGATCGGGGAGTAAATTATGTAAAAAGATGTATCGGGCTGCCGGGTGATACTGTTCAAGTAATTAACAAAGTTGTTTATGTTAATCACAAACAATTCTGGATTCCACCGCATATAAAATATCTTAATCCGTATTCAACTCCTAAGGATGTTATTGAACCAAGGATTTTTCCGAAAGGAATGCCTTGGAATGAAGATTTTTATGGGCCAATAATTGTGCCTAAAAAAGGTTATACAATTCATCTTAACATTAACAATGTTGAGCAATGGGAAACAACAATAGATAGAGAATATGGCAGAAAAGTTGTCGATGTACAAAATGGAGTTGTCACAATTCAAGGGGTACCGGTTACATCATACACATTTAAGAAAAATTATTATTTTATGATGGGCGATAATCGTGATGATAGCCTTGACAGCCGCTATTGGGGCTTTGTTCCAGAAGATAATGTTGTGGGTGAGGCATTTATTGCTTTATTTTCGTGGGACAGAGATATTCCCTTCACTGATTTCTTTAGGTTGATCGGTTCGATTCGCCCCGAAAGAATTTTGAAGTTGCTAAATTAAAATTTAATTTCTAACTCATTAGCATTTACTTAAATCTTTTGCGCGATGGTATGCCAAATAAAAAAATGTCAATGAATCTTTTAAAAATAAATTACGAAAAATATAATTTACAAAATGGACTTGAAGTAATTCTTTACAAGGATAATAGCATTCCTCTTGTTGCCTCGAATATCTGGTATAAAGTTGGCTCAGCTAATGAAAAAAGAGGTAAAACGGGCATAGCACATTTATTTGAGCACATGATGTTTCAGGGTTCGCAAAACATTGATAAAGAAATGCACTTTAGGCATATACAAGAGGCTGGCGGCACGTTAAACGGTTCAACAAGTTTCGATAGAACAAATTATTTTGAAAAAGTTCCTTCAAATTTTTTGGAGTTAATACTTTGGCTTGAGTCTGATAGAATGGGTTTTTGGTTGCCTGCTTTAACACAAGAAAAATTAAACAACCAAAAAGATGTAGTAAGAAATGAAAGACTTGAGCGTTATGATAATCAGCCATACGGGCTTGCTTTCGAAATTCTTCTTTCATCTTTATTCCCTGCTTCTCATCCATATAGCTGGCCAACAATTGGGTCTCTCGATGATATTTCCAGTTTTACGATTGAAGACGTTACGGATTTTTTTAAAAAGTATTATTCGCCAGCTAACGCTTGTCTTGTTATTGCTGGAGATTTTGAGACAAACAGAACAAAAGAACTTGTTGAAAAATATTTTGGCGAAATCAAAAACAATAAATTCATTGACAACTTAACTATCAATGGGGAAACTTTTCTAAAAGAAAACAAATTTGTTCTTCATAAAGATAATGTTCAATTAGACAGAATTTATCTTGCATGGCATTCAGATAAAGCTTACAGTATGTACGATTCTACTCTTGATATTTTATCAGACATTCTTTCCGGCTCAAAGAACTCCAGGCTTTATAAGAACCTTGTTTTCGAAAAAGAAATAGCACAAGATATAACAGCCTATCAGTTTTCGGGTAAATATGCAGGCTTTTTTATGATTGCAGCAACAGCAAAGCCGGGAACAAGGCTTGACACTCTTAAAGCAGAAATTTTGACGGAAATTGAAAATATAAAAAACAATGGTGTAACTGAAAAAGAATTATTGAAATCAAAGAATGGGATAAAATCTAATTTTATTTTTTCACTTCAAAATATCGATTCATTAGCAGATCAACTTAATGCATACAATTTTTATCTTGGAGAGCCAAATTCTTTTGAAAAAGATTTGGAGAGATATGAAAATGTTTCTAATAATGAAATAATTAAAAGCGTCGAAAGTTTTCTTACAATGCCATACGTCGAACTTCACATTGTTCCAAAAGATAAAGGATAATTTTTGAATGACAGATTTTATTAGAAATATTAGACCACTCCCTTCAGGCGAAATTAAATTTTCTCTGCCGGAAATTCAAAAATTTAGTTTGGTCAATGGCTTACAAGTTTTGTTTATCGAAAAGAAAAATCTCCCAATCATTCAGATAAATTTAATTTTTAATGCTGGAAGCAAATTTGACCCTGAAGGGAAAAGAGGTTTAGCTAATCTTCTTTCAATGTGCATAGACGAAGGCGCTGGTAAATATGACTCTTTACAGCTTAGTGATGAATTTGACATGCTTGGGACGCATTTTAATGTGAATACCACCGAAGACAATATTTATTTCATGCTTCAAACATTAACTGAAAATTTCCATCGTTCTGTTGAACTTCTTGCCGATGTATTAACCTCACCACACTTTAGTCAAAACGAATTTGAAAGAGAAAAACGAAAAATTATTATTCGAATCCTTCAACTAAAAGATGAGCCGGAAGAAATTGCTGATATGGTTTTTGACAATCTAGTTTTCGGAAAGGAAAATCCTTATGCTTTCCCGATAATTGGTTATGAAAAAGACTTAAATGAAATATCTGTCGATGATGTTAAAAATTATTATAAAGAACTTATTATTCCAAATAACGGTGCTTTAATTATTGTTGGCGATACAACAAAGTTTGAGATCGAAAACGAATTGAACTCTCTTTTAAACAACTGGAAACAATCTAAAGTTAAAAATACAAAGCATGTTTCAAATCTTTCCGAAAAAATAAAACTTTTTATTGTGGATAAAAAAGATGCTGTGCAAAGTGAAATCCGCATAGGCCATATTTCATCCGGCAGAGATGAATCTGATTATTATTCAAAAACAATTTTAAATATGATTTTAGGCGGTCAATTTACCAGCAGAATCAACCTGAACCTCCGTGAAAGGAAAGGTTATACCTATGGTGCAAATTCAAGATTCGGATATTTTAAAGACAGCGCCTATTTTTATGTTTCTACTTCTGTAAACTTGGAAAATACTGCTAATGCCGTTAAAGAAATTTTTAACGAATTAAATGGTATCCGTAATGGAATTACTAATGAAGAGCTTGAATTTGCCAAATCTTCCTTAATTAGAAAATTCCCATCCACTTTCGAAACAAATAAGCAAATTGCTACAAACTTAACCGGAATATATATTCATTCACTTCAAGATGACTATTTTAATTCCTACTTAGATAAAATTAAAGCTGTAACGTTGGATGAGGTAAATAATACTGCATTTAAAAGCATTCACCCGAGTAAAGCAGTAGTTGTTATTGTGGGAGACAAATATAAACTTAAATCTCAATTGGAAGATGCGATTGGCACCGAAATGGTTGAAGTCGATTTTATGGGAAATAAAATCACAAGCTAATTTTATAAATTTCTTTGTGCTTTTTATTTTTCAATACTTAATTACCTCTTACTGTGGAATTATTATCGACGGGTTAACAAATTTGTATCCAATTTTAATTAAACTAAAAATATCCGGTTGAAGATTATCAAAGTCTTCAGCATTAATCAAAATTAATCTACTATTATTTCCCAAATTATGTTTTACAATTTTTATAAAGTTTTGCCTAATCGATTCGGTATTACTATCATCGTCCCTAACTAATTTGCTCAGCCTGAAAAATTTAATTTTCCTCTTTTCCAGTTCACTTTTGATAATTTGATAAGCTTGAGAATTAAATAACTTTGAATTATCATCAATTACAAAAAACAAAGCTTTAGGATAGGCAGATATAATAGATAGCAAAACACTCTTTATTCTATCAGAGGAAAAACCTGCACGCAGTTCAAAATCAATATCTGTGCTGTTATCGTTAAGAAGAACTGCATATTCTTTTCTAAACTTGATGAGACTATCACTTAACTGAGCAGTTAATTTAGACGGCGGAAGCAAAGCTGCAAAAGTTTGAGGGAATTTAATTAAATGATCTATGCCAGCATTATTCAGTTTTTCAATTCCTTGTAGTAAAATTCCTGTTGTATCAATTTGTCTTCTTAAACTATCGTCATAAATAAAATTAGCAGACAATTTAATATTTCCTTGAGAAAAAATATTAAGGATAGTTCTTCCACCTATAATCTGTTCCACCGAATTAAGTTTAACATTATCATTTGAAAAATTTCCATAAATTTCCTTTAATACTACCGGTATAGGCAAATCTTTTGGTATGTCTACTTCGTATTTATATGTATCTGTATTTTTAAGATTACTTAAATTCTTAATCCAATCTTTATGCAGTGCAAACGCATTAAGTGAATTAAGAAATATTGAATTTATCTCTACACCGTTAAGTTTGCTTGGTTTTTCCGGAGATTTTTGTTTCAATAATTTTGAAGCAAGTATGTTTGCAACTAAAAGAAAGATGGCTATTAAGAATAAGACCTCAATAATATTTTTTTTACTGATAAATTTTCTTTCCATTTGACTTTTAGGAGCAATTGATTATTTATTCTTAAAAATAGGTTTTCTTTTTTCTAGGAATGCACTTGTTCCTTCTTTAAAGTCTTCCGTACCACAGCAAAGTGAAAACAAACTAGCTTCAAAGTCCAAACCTTCCTTCAAAGATACTTCGTTATTTCTTAGCACTGCTTCAATAGCAAATTTAATAGCATTATGTGGTTTTGAAGAAATTTTTTTTGCGAATTGAATAGTGTTTTCTAAAAGCTCCACAGAGGGAAAAATTTTGTTTATAAGTCCCACTCTAAAAGCCTCTTCAGCATCTATCATCTCGCCGGTTAAAATATATTCCAAAGCTCTGCCGGAATTAACAAGTTTTGTTAATCTTTGGGTACCTCCATAACCAGGAATAATCCCAAGGTTCACTTCGGGCTGTGCAAATTTAGCATTAGGACAAGCGAACCGGATATGACACGCAAGAGCAAGTTCACAACCACCACCAAGTGCAAAACCATTTATGGCGGCAATAACCGGTTTATTCATGTTTTCAATTAAGTTAAAAACATTCTGTCCTTTTTCAGAAAATTCTTTTCCTGAAATAACGTTTAATTTATTTAGCTCCGAAATATCTGCCCCTGCAACAAAAGCCTTTTCGCCGCTTCCAGTTAAAACTATCACTGAAACCTGACTATTATTTTTTAATTCAATAAAAATATTTTTTAATTCCTCGAGAGTTTCGGAATTAAGTGCATTTAATTTATCAGGACGATTTATCGTTATAATTGCAATTGATTCGTCAAAACTTATTTTAAGATTTTTATATTCCATCATATACCTCTTATAAACTTATATACAACGGTAATCGAATTCGTAATTCGATCGAAATATATTGATTTGTTTTAAAATAATTATAGTCTGCAGCTATTTCCATTAAAAACATAGAAAAACCAGCCCCGACACTAAACCCAAACTTTGAAAAGTCTGCAATATAATTGTTCTTGCCAGATGCAAATTTAAACTGATTTAAAGTTTGAATGTAAGAATAATTAGCTGAAGCTTCTATAATGGGCATAAAAAGCACAACATTTTCAACTAACGGACGGAAAAAATATCTTGCACCTATACTAACTGGAAGAATATTCGTCGAAAAGTTTGAATACTCTGTAACTTCGTAAAAACTTTGTGCCCCAGGGAATTGATTGAAACCAATTTTTCCATATAAAAAGAAGGGAAATAATTGATTATCAGCATAAGAAACTTCAACATTAAAGCCGTATCCTAAATTTGTCGAACTTGAAAACGAACCAATCGGAAATTGAGGACCAACATCAAAGGCGATAAAGAATCCGCGAACTTTATCCACCGGAGGGTTTTGGGCAAGATTTACCGATGTACCAAATAGGATTAATATCAATAAAATTTTTTTCATTTTTCTTAAATTCACGTTCACTAAAATACAAAATAACAATTTCTTCTTAAATGATACTATTAAATTCGTTCTTTTATTTTTTTATTTGAAAGCAACAAAATTAAAAGTGAAATAAAACTTTGAGCAGCCAGTAAGTAATTTCCGAATCCCTTTGAAACATCAAAAAATCCTTCCCAGTTTTTATATTGAGATGCAAACAAAATATGTATCATTGTTTGAGAATCGGTACCAAAGGTAAGTATGTTTAACCAAAACATCATGAAGAAAAAAATACTAAACCAATAGACATTTTGAAAGTATGAAATAATTACTCCTGCACTTAAAGCAGAAAAGAATAAAATAGCTATTGTTATAAAATTAAACTTCTCTTTTCCTAAAGGGATAAGTTCAAATGCAAATAAAAAAAAGACACTCAAGAAAGTCGGGGAAAAATTGTTTTTTCCAAAACCAATTAGAATTAAGAATGAAGCAAGCATCAGTAACTCGGGCAAATTCCACATAAAGTATAGGGGCAAATCGAAAATAGAAGACATTCCAAATTCATAAAAATATTCCGGATCTCCTATATCAATTTTTTTCATAAAATACAGTCCAGCTAAAATTATTATTATAGGAAAGAAAATCCATAAAAGTGGTTGGATAGTTTTGTTGTAAGTTGGTCGAAGAAAAATTTGTTTTAGCTTTGATAAATTTTGGAATCGAAAAACAAATAGAAAAGGAATGACCAAGCTCAAATGAAATCTGAAACCGAAAATTATTAAATAAGAATCGAGATTATTTGAACGAAGAATATATCCAAGAACATTTACAATTAATATCGAAATAAAAATGATCTTTATTTTGTCTTGTCTCCCCACCGCGGAATTCTTTCAGAATTATTTGTAGAATCTTTTTTTATTAATTTAGTTCCAATGCCATATTTATAAACAAGGTTTCCGCCAAGTTCACCAGTTTGATAAACTAAAAGCCCACCAATTAGAGCAAGTAAAACAATAATTAATTTTATTTTTCCAGAAAATTTTTTTCTAAGAGTAAAAATGGTTCTCAAAACAAGCAGGGCAGAAAAATACCACAAAGTAATAGTAGCAAAGTCTTCATGTAGCCCAATTGCTTTTCTTTGCACAGTTCCGGCACCGAAAAAAATATTAGCAGTATTCTCTGCCAAATTGCCGGTTAATACTGCTGCAACCGCTCCCAAAACACCGAGGAACAAAAACAGGTGAGCAGTTTTCTGAAAAAAATCTTTTTTAAATATTGCTCCAATTAATTCTAACAAAATATAAACAAGAAAAAATGCAATTGGGAAATGAACAACTTTTGGATGAAAGCCAGATAAAATATCCATAATTTTTCTCTTTCAAAAAAATAAATTAGCCTATCCACATAAAACAGAACCGCCATTTACATTTAAAATTTCGCCATTTATATGCCGAGCCAAGTCGGAGGAAAGAAATAAAACAGGTCCGGCAATATCTTCAGGCATAGCAATTCTCCTAAGAGGAATATCATTTTTAACTTTTTCTTTAAATTTTTTATTAGCAAAAGTTTCTTCCGTCAGCTCAGTTTCAACCCAACCTGGAGCAACACTGTTTACCGTAATATTGAACTTTCCTACCTCTACCGCTAAAGATTTTGTAAAGGATATTACTCCTCCTTTTGAAGCCGCATAATGCGAATGGAATGCTTCGCCGCGTTGCCCCGCAGTAGAAGTTATATTAATTATTCGTCCAAATTTATTTTTCTTCATCGACGGGATTACACCTTTTGTAAAAATAAACGTAGAATTTAAGTTTATCTTTATCATTTCATTCCAATCTGATAAACTCATTTTATCAGCTTCGCCAAACTTCCAAATTCCGGCATTATTTACAAGAATGTCTATACGCCCAAAATCTTTTATAACTTTATCTACAATAGCTAGTATTTTGTACTGCGAGCTGATGTCGATTCTATAAGATTTTATTTTTACAATATCGGAGAACTCTGAAACTAATTTTTTTGCTTCATTTTCTCTTTTATTAAAAGTAAAAGCTACTTCAGCACCTGCTTGTGAAAAGAGCTTTACGCAAGCTTTACCAATTCCACTTGAACCACCAGTAATTAAGACAATTTTATTTTTTAGATTAATCATTTTTCATATTTTACTTTATAAAGAAATAATCCCTTTGCGGGCACAGACATACCGGAGAATCTTCTGTCTTTTTCTGCAAAAATATTCATAATTAATTTTTCGTTATAATTTTCTTTAGCTGCAAGCAAAATAGTACCTATTATTGAACGAACCATTCCGTGTAAAAATCTATCTGCTTCAATTTGAAATATTGTAATTCCTGCTGTCATTTTCCAATTAATAGAATAAACATTACAAATTTTATTAACTGTATCGCTACCACTTTTTGCGAACGAAGAGAAATCTTTTTCCCCGATAAAACAATTGCTCAATTTATTAAGTAATTCACAATTAAGTTGGCTGTGGTAAAAATAAGAATATCTATTAAGAAAAGGAGACTTTTGATTTGAAAAAAGATAAAAATAAATTCTTCTTTTAGCATCAAACCTTGCATGGAAATTTTCAGGAACTTCTTCAATTTTTAGAATTGAAATATCGGATGGTAAAATTGAATTAAGAGAATACTTAAATTTATAAGTATCAATGTTATCTTCCGTTCTAAAATTAGCAATCTGACCAAAGGCATGTACGCCCGAATCTGTTCGACCAGAACCTATTAAGTTTACTTTTTTATTAGTTAAACGGTCAATTGCTTCCGTAATTGTCTGTTGAATTGTGATGGCATTGTTTTGAATTTGCCAACCAGCATAATTCGTTCCATCATATTGAATTGTCAGTTTATAATTTTTCAATTAAAATTAAAAAAACTTTTATTATTTTAATCCTGAAAATCGTAATTTTTTTTCAAACACAAAAACATTACTTGTGATTTTTAAAACTTATTTTTATAAAGACAAAAGTATTTAAGTAAAATACATCACAAAACAAAATTTATTTTGTAATTTTGCTAAATAATACCGGAAAATATTCGACTATAAATTGCAGAAATTTTATTTGACTTAATTGTAAAAGTCTGTTTAATCCCAAATCTAAATACCGGTTATAAAATGTTTGATTCAAATTCTTCTAACAATAAATTGCCAGACGTTTTGCTTGTCGAAAACGATGTTGCCAGCCGTGATATCATCAAATACTTTCTTAAAAATATTTGTAATATTGATTTTGCTGAAAATGGACTTGATGCCATAAATATGGCAAAAGCCAAAAAATATATGGCTATCTTAATGGATATAAATCTTGGTATTGGAATGAGCGGACTTGAAGTTACTCAAGAATTAAGAAAGTTACCCGAATATAAAAATACGCCTATTGCTGCTATTACAGCTTATGCTATGGCGGGCGATAGAGAAAAGTTCCTTTCATTAGGATGTTCTCATTATTTATCAAAGCCGTTTGATAAAGCAAAGTTGTTAAACCTTGTTAACGATATTTTGAACACTAACCAAACTAACAGGTAAGACTGAATAGTTAATTTTTTGACTAAATCTTTTTGAGATGAATTTGCAAAATATAACTAACGAAGAACTAATAAAACAATTAGAAATTCTGCAGAAAAAACTGAAGGATTTTGAAAATATTCAGTTAGCTCGTAAAAATGAAGATAGAATTTTATTGCGTCTAAATCACGCTTTAACGACTATTAGCGCTTGCAATAAAATTCTCGTCAGAGCAAAAAGTGAATTCTCTTTACTTCAGCAAATTTGCGATACGCTTGTTGATATTGGCAAATATAGCATGGCATGGATATGTTTTATTAACGATGAAGATTTTTCTTCTTTACAGCCAGTTGCTTTTTCTGGTAGCGAGCAAATCTATCGTAATTTTTCTAATATCGATTTCTCAAATAATTCTAATAAATTAGGACCGACTGGCAAAGCAATTAAATTTATCAAGACTCAAATTGTTAATAATATTGCGGCAGACCCAGACTTTGAATTATGGAAAGATACAGCATTAAATAATGGAATCAATTCTGCAATTGCTCTTCCTATTGTTTATGAAGGAAAATGTTTTGGAGCTTTAACAATTTATTCGAATGAACAAGGTTATTTTGATTCGAATGAAGAAAACCTGTTACAAGAACTTACTGCCGATCTTGCTTTTGGCATTGCGGCGTTACGCAATCAGAAAATCACAGAAAAATTTCAACAAGAATTAAAAGAAAGCGAAGAGAATTATAGAAAGTTAATAGAAATTTCACCAAACGCTATTCTTGTTTTGCATGATGGAAAATGTGTCTTTCTAAATAAGACTGCTATTAAAATATTTGGAGCTGATAAGTATGACGACTTGATTTTCAAGCTTTTTATTGACTTCGTTCATCCTGATTTTAAAGTCGCTGCAATTAAGCAAATGACGTACGCTGGCGAAAAACAAAAAAATACAGTCAGAGAAATAAAGCTAATAAACCTTAAAGATAAGGTTCTTGATCTTCTTATGGCTTGTGCTTACACAAATTTTAAAGGCGAGCCGGCAATACAGGTTGTTCTAAACGACATTACAGAGTTAAAATCTGTCGAAAATTCTCTTAGAGATAGCGAACAAAGATATAGGATGCTTTTTGAAAATGCTCTTGTAGGAATATTAAAATCGACAGAAGAAGGGCAGATTTTGATGGCAAACGATGCCATGATAAATATGCTTGGTTACGGGTCATTTGAAGAATTTTCTAAAATTAAAGCTTATGAATTTTACCAAAATAAAAATGACCGCGAGGTTTTTATAAAATCTATTAAAGAAAAGAAAACAATCAAAGGTTTTGAAACTGTCTTCTTAAAAAAAGATGGCTCACCTATTGTTATTCATACAAACGCTCGTTTCGTTGAAAATATAGAAAATAATGAATCATTTATTGAAGGAACAATTGAAGACGTTACTTCTAAACATAAAATTGAAGAAGAATTAATTAGGGCAAAAGAAAAAGCAGAAGAAATCAGTCGCATAAAAGGAAACTTTCTTGCTAACATGAGTCATGAATTAAGAACACCACTTGTGTCTATTCTTGGTTTTGCAGAAATTTTTCAAAATGAATTTTCGGGCAGCGTTTATAAAGAAATGGCTGATTCTATTTTTAACTCAGGTAATAGGCTTCTGGAAACTTTAAATTCTATTCTTGACCTTTCTAAGTTAGAAGCTAACAAAATAGAATTAAGAAAAAAAGAAACCAATGTTGTTCCTATTGTAAATGAGTGTATTGATAGATTTATACCTGTAGCAAGAGATAAAAATCTTTTCTTCAAAAAAGAAATTGAAGATGAGGAAATCAAAGGTATTTTAGATGTTCAACTTTTTGAAAAAATAATAAATCATATTCTTAACAATGCGGTTAAGTATACAATAAAGGGTGGCATTACAGTACAAGTAAAAAAAATATTTGAAAAAGGTAAACATTGGGTAGCAATTTATGTTTCTGACACAGGCATAGGAATTCCAAAAGATAATCTTAATACGATTTTTGAAGATTTCCGGCAGGTTAGCGAAGGTCTGAACAGAAACTATGAAGGGACTGGTATCGGTTTAACAATTACTAAAAAATTTGTCGAAATGTTAGATGGGGAAATTCGCGTTGAAAGCAATGAAGGTCTTGGCTCTAAGTTTATTGTTTTACTTCCATCGCCGGAAGTAAAAATAAAAGAAAATACAAATGAAGAAACGGAACATCTCCAAATAATTAAAAATGGGGACGAACAAAGAAATCTTCCCAACGTATTACTTGTTGAAAATGATTGGCCTACAATTGATGTTACAAGAATTCTTTTAAGAAAATTTTATAACATAGAAATAGCAATTACAGGCGAAATTGCTTTGGATGCAGTAAGACAAAAAAAATATGATGCAATATTAATGGATATAAATCTCGGCGCTGGTATAGACGGGGTGGAAGCTATGAATAAAATTAGGGAGTTGCCGGATTATAAAAACAAACCCATTGCGGCTTTTACAGCTTATGCTATGGTTAATGACAGAGCTAAATTTCTAAACTTCGGTTTTTCAGATTATATTGCAAAACCTTTTGATAAAAAATCATTATTAGAATTAATGGATAGACTTTTTAATAAGAATATCAATTAATAACATTGCTTGCACTATAATTTTTACCATGAAAATAAGTCTTATTTAAAATCTAATGCTCTATCACTGTTACTTTATTTTATATATACCGTTTTAATATTCATAAATTCTCTTATACCAAAAAGTGAAAGTTCTCTGCCATAACCAGATTCTTTTATTCCCCCGAAGGGAAGCCTTGGATCAGATCGAACCGAATCATTTACAAAGCAGCAACCAGCATTCAGCTTTTCTTTAGCAATTTTTTCTCCTCTCTCAAAATCAGATGTAAAAACAGCGGCACCTAAACCAAAAATAGTATCGTTAGCAGCAATAATACCGCTTGCTTCATCTTTAACTCTTATTAAAGAAGCGACAGGCCCAAAAAGTTCTTCATCATAAGCAGGCATACCAGGAACAACGTTAGCAAGAACTGTTGGTAGGTAATAAGCTCCTTTTCCGTCTGGAATTTTACCACCTAGTAAAAGCACAGCTCCATTATTAAGACTTTTAAGCACCTGGTTATGTAATTCATCTCTTAAATCATCCCTTGCTTGCGGGCCTATGTCAATATTTTCATCGAAAGGATCACCCAAATTTTTTAGTTTCATTTTTTCTACGAATAACTTTTCAAATTCCTTATAGACAGAATCAACCACTATAAATCTTTTAGCAGCAATGCAGCTTTGACCGTTATTAATTAAGCGCGCATTAACACAAATCTCTGCAGTTTTTTCAAGGTCAGCATCTTCAAGAACTAAATATGGATCGCTGCCGCCAAGTTCCATTACGGTTTTCTTTAAAGCTCCACCGGCAATTGCAGCAACAGATTTACCAGCTGGGACACTACCTGTCAAAGTAATAGCGCTGATATTTTTATCTTCAATAACATCTTTTATCCTTTTAGAAGAAATTATTAAAGTTCTAAAAAGATTTTCGGGGAATCCAGCTTCCTTAAAAATATCTTCGATTGCAAGTGCACAACCGGTAACGTTTGAAGAATGCTTTAGCACTCCGGCATTACCAGCCATTAAATTTGGAGCAGCGAATCTAAAAACTTGCCAGAAAGGGAAATTCCATGGCATAATTGCCAATACAGTTCCCAAAGGTTTATAAGTTACATAACTTTTGGTGGCATCCGTTTTAATTATTTCATCTTTCAAAAAAGTTTCGGCATTGTCGGCAAAATAATCGCATACCCAAGCACATTTCTCTATTTCACTTCTCGATTGTTTAATAGGCTTCCCCATCTCAAGTGTCATTAAGTTTGCAAGAGCTTCTTTTTTGTCTCTTAAAATAGCAGCGGCTTTTTTCATTTTTAATGCTCTTGCAGAAAAATCTGTCTTTTGCCATTGCGTGCCGGTTGCGTTAGTAAGTGAAATGATTTTTTTTATTTCATCCGAGTCCATCTGCGGATAGAATTTAATCGCTTCATTGTTCGCTGGATTAATTGATTTTAACATTACTTATTCCTTTCAGCAAAGTTTCCTAAAATTTCATAAACATGCAATTAATGTTAATAATTTTTTTTTAGATTTGCCCAAATGATAGGGATAGAACATTGATGCAATAAATGCTTACCGATCTACGAGAATCAGTTCGAACTATTTCATGTGTGCGCTATTGTTCTTTCTTTATTACAACAAGCGTTTTATCATCAGAATACAACCCATTTCGAGAAAATTTAATAACATCTTCAAGAATGGAATAAACAATCTCCTTAGCAGTTAAATTCCTAACTTTCTTAAAAGCATTAGCAAGACGTTTTTCGCCATAAGGTTCAAATTTATCGTTTGCCGCATCTGTAATGCCATCGGTATAAATTAAGAGTAAGTCATCTTTAGCAAAATTAATATTCTCGATAGTAAACTTAGCATGAGGGGTAGGTCCCAACACGGGGCCGGTAGAAGAAAGAAGGATAATTTTATCAGAATCTTTTTTCAAGAACATAGGCGAATTATGCCCGGCATTAGCATAAAGGAACAATCCACTGGCGTCGGCAGAAAATTCGCCATAAAACAGAGAAGCAAATTTTTCATCCTTAAATATTCTATTAACAAGTGCATTCATTCTTCTCATTAAAGGAGTAATATGGATTTCAAAATTACAAGCCATCCTAAGCGCACCAGAGATATACATAGCCTCCGCAGCAGCGCTAACACCTTTACTAGCAGCATCGCCAACGGCAACTCCAAGCCGATCGCCCTGGCTACCAATTTCTATATAATCAAAAAAATCACCACCAACAATTTCTGCCGGATCAGAAACTCCGAAAAGAGTATAATTATGGAAGTGGAATTCATGATCAGGAAGAATACTTTTTTGGAGTTCTCTTGCTTTATCAATATCAGCTTTTAACAAATGCGCTCTTTGTGAATATCGCCTTTGTTTCAACAGTGACGTAATAGCAGTGGCAATAATATTTAAGGTAAGCAGAAAATCATCGTTAATGCTTTCGCTGTTAAGAGCAAGAAGATATTCATAATATTGTTTACCGTTATACTTAATTCTTGAACCTACACCGGAGGCGGAATATTTAAATATTCCTTTATCTCTAAGCTCTTTGTTTGTTTCGTTGCCGAGAATAGTTCTCTCTTTAATAATAAGATCGAAGATGGGATAATCTTTAATATCTAATTTGAAATTTGGATCAATTTCATCAAGCTTACCGGTTTGGTATAAAAGCTTATATTCTCCATGTTCAGAATCAAATTGCCAAATTCTTCCTCCATTAACTTTAATATCACCGTCTTCTATTATTTGATTAAGAACTGAGATTAGCATCTCAGTTTCAGTTTCAAATTTTTGAGATGCTATACTTTCAACTGTTTTATATATTCTGCGTTGATTCACCGTTAAGCTCGATTTTGTTACTAATTTTTTAAGATATAATTTTTCTTGAGCCAGGTTTTACAAGCTGTACACCTTGCTTACAAAGTTCACAGTCATTAGGTAAAAAAGAAGTTGCATCAATCTTTAGAGTACTAACTTGTGGATAACCAAAATTTACTTTGCCATTACTGCGGTCTACAATAAAACCGACGCCAACGAGCTTAGCACCACTGTTCTTCACAATATCAATCACCTCGTACACAGAGCCGCCAGTAGTAACAACATCTTCGCAAACTAAAACTTTTTCACCTTCGCTAAGTGAAAAACCTCTTCGAAGTGTTAAAGCCTTATCTTCTCTTTCGGCAAAAATAGATCTTTTATTTAGCTGCCTAGCGACTTCCTGCCCCACAACAATTCCGCCGATAGCTGGCGAAATAACCGTATCAATTTCAAATGATTTAAAGAAATCTGCAATTATAGAGCAAACCTTTTCATTATATTCCGGATATTGTAAGACCTTAGCACATTGAAAATAAACATTACTATGCCTGCCAGAAGTAAGAAGAAAATGCCCTTGCAGCAATGCCCCTGTCTTTTGAAATATATAAAAAATTTCTTTATCATTTAATTTCATTTAATTATTCCTTTGTTTCATCAGCTAGTTTTGTAAAGCAAAATGTTAAGAGGTTTCAAAATATTATTTTTTTTAATATTCGTTAGCAAAACCTGGAACTTGGGAAAAGTTCACATAGATATGTAAGCTTTTCTGTCATTTATTAAGCTCTTCGATTTTTTCAGCAAGTATAAAATCATTTTCGGTAATTCCATTAGCGCTGTGAGTTGAAATAGTAATTTTAACTTTGTTCCACGAATGAAGGAAAATATCCGGATGATGGTCCATTTTTTCTGCCACTGAGGCAACTTTATTAACAAAACTAACGGCAGACTTAAAGTCCTTGAATAAAAATTCTTTACCAATGGAGATACCATCAAAAATCCATCCATTAGTTTTATTCAGTTTCTCATTTATTTCAAATTTGCTAAAGACTTTCATCATCCTGTCCTTTCCAAAAAATACTCTACATTCTCATAACAAATTTAATTATAAAAAAAGCGTATTAAAAACAATACGCTTTTTAATTTATCTAAGATTAAGAATTTCTAAGCACATGAAAAAAAATTATTTTTCCCCAGTATCACTTTTTTCTTTTTCTTCTTTTGGATGCTCGCTGGAATCTTCTTCAACAAAAACCAGTTCTTCTGCATTTTCAAAATGCTTAGCTATTATTTTAGCGCCTTCCTTAAAAGTACCGCGCAAAATTTCTTCGGCGATATTATCTTCAACATATTTTTGAATAGCACGCCTAAGCGGACGAGCACCAAATTTTGGATCGAAACCTTTATCTACAAGAAAATTCTTTGCGCTCATATCAAGAGTTAATTCCATCTTGTTATCATGCATGTTTTTCATTATGTCTCTTAACTCAATATCAATAATTTTTAGAATATCTTCTTTTTCCAGACTTCTAAAGACTATAGTTTCATCAACACGGTTTAAGAATTCCGGATTGAATAATTTTCTCATAGCATCTTCAACTGTATTTTTAAGGCTTGAATATTTATCTTCAGCCTTGTCACTACCAAAACCGAATGATCCGATATTTTTAATATCTCTTGCGCCTACGTTTGTAGTCATTATTATAATTGAATTTTTAAAATCAACTTTTCTTCCAAGGCTATCTGTAAGCTGCCCGTCATCAAGCACCTGGAGTAAGATGCTAAAAATATCCGGATGAGCTTTTTCGATTTCATCAAACAAAACAACAGAGTAAGGTCTTCTTCTTACCTTTTCGGTAAGCTGCCCGCCTTCTTCATAGCCGACGTATCCAGGAGGAGCTCCAACCAATCTTGAAAGTGAAAACTTTTCCATGTATTCGCTCATATCTATTCTTATCAGAGCATTATCAGAATCGAATAAATATTTAGCGAGAACTTTGCAAAGCTCGGTTTTACCAACGCCTGTTGGTCCTAAGAAAATAAAACTTCCAATTGGTCTGTTTGGATTTTTCAATCCGGCACGAGTTCTGCGAATAGCTTTGGTTAGTTTAGAGACTGCTTCGTCTTGCCCAATAATATGCTCCTTCAGAGCATTTTCCATATTCAGAAGCTTTTCAGATTCAGTTTGAGCTACGCGGTTAACAGGAATTCCTGTCATCATAGCAACAACGGTGGCAATGTCTTCTTCGGTAACATCATGAACGATGTCTTTCGTTTTTGCTTCCCATTCTCTCTTAGCAATCTCAAGATCAGATTGCAGATTGCGTTCTTTATCTCTTAATCTTGCAGCTTCTTCATAATCTTGTTTTTTAACAACTTGGGCTTTTTCTTGTTTAACCTTTTCAATTTCACCTTCAAGATCAAGAATTTCTTGAGGAACCTCGAAGTTACCCATGTGAACTCTTGAACCGGCTTCATCAAGCACGTCAATAGCTTTATCCGGCAAATGTCTATCTGTGATATAACGGTTGCTCAATTTTACTGCGGCTTCAATAGCATCGTTTGAATATCTAACATGATGATGTTCTTCATATTTGAATTTAATATTGTTAAGAATTTGAATTGTCTCCTCATAGCTAGGAGGTTCAACCATAACTTTTTGAAATCTTCTGTCAAGAGCGCCGTCAGTTTCGATATATTTTCTATATTCATCAAGTGTAGTAGCTCCAATACATTGAAAATCTCCGCGCGCAAGAGCTGGCTTAAACATGTTAGAAGCATCGAGCGAACCGGATGCACCACCAGCTCCAACAATAGTATGAAGCTCATCAATAAAAAGAATAACATCTTTAGCTTTTTCAAGCTCATTCATTAATGCTTTCATTCTTTCTTCAAACTGACCTCGATATTTTGTACCGGCAACTAATCCGGCGAGATCAAGTGTAACAACTCTTTTTTCCTGAAGAATTCTCGGAACCTTTTTCTGCACAATTCTAAGAGCAAGCCCTTCAGCAATAGCTGTTTTTCCTACGCCGGGCTCACCAATAAGAACCGGATTATTCTTCTTCCTTCTACTTAATACTTGAGCAACACGTTCAATCTCTTTTTCCCTTCCTACAACTGGGTCAAGTTTATCTTCAGTAGCAAGCTTTGTAAGATCTCGCCCAAAATTATCAAGCACAGGAGTTTTGGTTCGTTCTATTTTTTTATCCGGTGGAGGAATTGAAGCACCAGGATCTCTTGGATTTTTTGAGCTTAACATTGCATTCAATTCAGAACGAGCTGCATCATAGGTAACATTAAACTGATGCAATATTTGAGTTGCAATATTATCTTCATCTCTCAACAGAGAAAGAAGAAGATGTTCAGTTCCAATAACGTCTGCTTTGTAAATTTTTGATTCTATTTGAGTTATCTTTAAAACTTTTTCTGCTTGTTTTGTAAGAGGAATATTACCAATTGTAAGAGTTCCTCCAGAAGTTCTAACGGTATCTTCAATAGCTTTTTTCAATTTCATTAAATCACAGTCAAGATTTCTTAAAATCCTAACTGCAACCCCCTGCCCTTCGCGAATAATTCCAAGCAAAAGGTGTTCTGTTCCGATGTAGTCATGTCCTAATCGTAAAGCTTCTTCACGGCTTAGCCTGATTACATCCTGAAGCCTATCTGAAAAATTTCCATCCATAGATTTTTCCTCGTTTTCATTATTTTTTATGTTAAGAAACTTCTTAACATAAATTATTGCACCTACAATATATAAATACTTATACCTGCAATCAAGATAGCTGAATATCACTAATTTTTCTGCAAATATGTATAATCTTTTGCTAAAATCCTACTTTTTTAGTTTGCAACAGAACAAACTTTTTCATTTTGTGATAGGAAAGATAAATAATGATTATTTCTTTAGAATGGTAATTCACTATCTTAATTACCGACTTAAATATAGTCCAAATCTTTATAAAAGAATCATTAAAGATGTTTTCATCCAAACAAAATTGAGTACTCTTTTTTATAGTCGAATAAAAATTAAACTAATTTATTCATAACCGATAACCTTAGAACAAAAGAAAAAAGATTTTATGAAAAGACAAAAAAAGATTATAATTTATCTTTAGAGTTTCTTGGAATTAAAATAAGAAAACAACAAATTTTAATCTGGAGAAAAATTATGGAAGCAATAACGGGTTTATCATTAATTACCATTTTTGTAATAATATTTTTACTGATCATTTTTGTTTACTTTGTACCTATTCGGCTATTTGTTACAGCATATTTTTCTGGTGTAAAGCTAAAAATCTTTAGAGATTTGGTTGGAATGAGGCTGAGAAAAGTACCTCCGTTCATAATTGTAAGAAGTATGATAATAGCCACAAAAGCCGGGATAAAAGTAGAGCAAGGTAAATTAGAAGCACACTATCTTGCAGGAGGAAATGTAGTAAAAGTAATTCAGGCTTTGGTATCAGCAGATAAAGCAAACTTAGGTTTATCCTTTGAGAGAGCTGCAGCAATTGACCTTGCTGGAAGAGACGTCCTCGAAGCAGTAAAGATGTCTGTCATACCAAAAGTAATTGAAACACCTCTTGTAGCTGCAATGGCAAAAGATGGAATCCAGCTAAAAGCTATTGCAAGAATTACGGTAAGAGCAAACATAGAGCGTCTTGTTGGTGGAGCCGGTGAAGCCACAATCCTTGCCAGAGTAGGTGAAGGAATTGTTTCGACAATAGGTTCAAGCGATAGTCACAAACATGTTTTGGAAAATCCCGATAGAATTTCTAAAAGTGTTCTTTCAAAAGGACTAGATTCCGGAACTGCATTTGAAATTTTATCGATTGACATTGCAGATGTTGATGTTGGAACAAACATCGGCGCAAAATTGCAAACCGATCAGGCAGAAGCTGATTTAAAAATTGCCCGCGCTAAGGCTGAAGAAAGAAGAGCTGCCGCGGTTGCCCTGGAGCAGGAAATGATTGCTGAAGTTTCGAGGCAACATGCTAAAGTTGTTGAAGCTGAGGCAGAAATTCCAAAAGCTATGGCTGATGCTCTTAGAAACGGAAATCTTGGAGTAATGGATTATTATAATATGAAAAATATTCAAGCAGATACGCAAATGCGTGATGCTATTGCAAAGCCAGAAAAACCAAAGGACAAAGGACAAAATGGATAACGGCTTAATACAAACTTTATTTTACATTTTGATTATCGTCTTTTTTTTAAGCTCGATGTTTAAGAAAAAACATATTCCACGCAAAACAGGACGAACGGACCCTTTACCGCAAGAGAAAGAAAATTATTCTTCCGAGAATGACCAATCTTTACAGCATAAATATAAAGATGAAGAAAATAATGATATTCTTGAAGAAGTAGAAAATCTTTTTAAGGATAAAACAAAGGAAACGTCTCAACAGGCAAAAACTCAATCAGAAAATGAAAATTATTCAGATAAAGTTTCGGAAACAGAACCTTCTTCACAAAAGGATAAACAAACGTTACAATATGAAGACAGTTCAAAAAACATAATTTTAGAGAGTGCAGTTCATGAAGTTCAAAATATAGATTCGAAAATTGAAGAAGAGGCTAAGAGATTTGAGCAGCTATTGTTCCAACAAGATACCGTTTATAATTTTGCAAATGAAATAAGGAATAAAATATATAATGTTGAATTATTGAAGGAATATTTTATATTATCAGAAATTATAGGAAAGCCAAAAGCGCTTCGAAGATGATTCAAAAAAAATATAAACTTAAAAGATTAGAAGGAATAAACGCAATTTCCGCTCCACGAACAGATGAATCGCGTTTTGTAATAAATTATAAGCACGAACTTAACCCGGCACAATATGAAGCAGCGGCTGCTGTTGAAGGCGCATATTTAATTATTGCTGGAGCAGGTTCTGGTAAAACACGAACTTTAGTTTATCGTGTTGCAAGGCTGGTAGAACTCGGTTTTGATCCAAAATCTATTTTGCTTTTAACTTTTACCCGTAAAGCAGCTAACGAGATGATGAACCGCGCTTCAGTTCTTCTCGATAACAGATGTTCAAAAGTTAACGGTGGAACTTTTCATTCTTTTGCTAATTTAACGTTGAGAAAATACGCAAAGGCAGTAGGATTCGATTCTTCTTTTACTATACTCGATCAAAGCGACAGCGAAGACGTAATAAATCTTATTCGTTCACAAGCGGGTTTTATATCTAGAGAAAAAAGATTTCCGAATAAAAAAACTCTCGGAAAAGTTTTTAGTCTAAGTGTGAACACTGGAAAACCTGTCGAGAATATTTTACTTGAAGATTATCCACATTTCAAAGATTTTATTGATAACATCTTAGACATACAAAAAGTTTATTCTACATATAAACAGAAAAATAATCTGCTTGACTATGATGACCTTCTTGTATATTTAAAAAAATTTCTTTTTGATTTCAGCCCCGCAGCAAAATCGCTTTTAACATCTATAAAATTTGTTATGGTGGACGAATATCAGGACACAAATAAACTTCAAGCAGAAATTGTTAAAGGACTAACACAACTAAACAACAACATTATGGTTGTAGGTGATGATTCTCAGTCAATTTATTCTTTTCGAGGCGCTAACTTCAAAAATATAATGGAGTTTCCCAATCAATTTAAAGATGTAAAAATAATTAAGCTTGAAGAGAATTTTAGAAGTGTTCAACCTATATTAAATTTTACAAACAATATAATTGAAAGGTCTCTTGAAAAATATCCCAAAAAACTTTTTACAAAAAAACCCGGCGGAGAATTACCCATAATAATTGCAGCTTCAACTGAAAATCTTCAATCTAAATTTATTGTCGAAAAAATTTTGGAGTTACGAGAAGAAGGCGTTCAACTGAAGGATATTGCAGTACTTTTTCGCTCTTCTTTTTTTTCCTTCGATTTGGAAATTGAACTTGGCAAAGCCAATATCCCTTTCCAAAAATTCGGTGGAATGAAGTTTATTGAAGCAGCACACATTAAAGATATACTCGCGTTCTTAAGAATAGCAGCAAATCCTAAAGACGTTGTAAGTTGGTACCGCGTTCTTTTACTACACGAGGGTGTTGGACCAAAGACAGCTCAAAAAATCCTTGATGCACTTTCTTTTTCAGAACTTACCTTAAAAGCTAATCCTTATAAAACAACCGAATTCAAATTTGCAGAAACAATAACAAATTTGTTCCAGATACTTTATAAAATTCATACAGAAAAACTTCTTCCTTCTGAAAAAGCTCAACTTGTTATTGATTATTATTATCCAATTTTTAAGGACAAGTACGATGATTTTAACAAGCGTAAGAAAGACCTTGATATTTTTCTTAACATAACGGGAAACTACAAAAGTCTTGATTCATTTTTAGCAGACATGGCAATAGAACCAATAATAGACAGCGTTGTAGATATCAGTGCCGAAGAAAAAGAAAACGAATTTGTTACACTTTCAACAATACATTCAGCAAAAGGGCTAGAGTGGCATTCTGTTTTTATAATTCATGCTGTTGAAGGATTCTTTCCTTCGAGCCGTTCGGCAGAAAATATGGAATCGCTTGAAGAAGAGAGAAGGCTTATGTACGTTGCTGCTACAAGAGCAAAGCAAAATCTTTTTATTACTTATCCGATGAATATTTTTGACAGAGAAGCCGGTACAACGCTTTCAAAGCCGTCACGGTTTATTTCCGAAATTGACTCAGAGCTTGCTGAAGGCTGGCTACTGGATGAAAATGACGAAGAAAACCGTGAAGATTTAACTATTAATTAATACAAAAATTTTTTTAAGATGATTTTATTTCCAAGTATAGTTATTCTTGTGTTAATTTTTATCTTCTATTCTTCTGCCTTATTTAAATCTAATAAAAAAATATTATCCGAAGACAATCCTAAAAATGATTCTTTACCTATTTCAATTGTTGTTGCATTAAAAAATGAGGCACGTAATGTTCCTTTTTTAATAAATTCGCTAAAAAATTTGAATTACCCTACCGAAAAGATGGAAGTTATTTTTATTGACGATAACTCCTCAGATTCAACTTTTAATAAAGTTTTAGAAGAGATTAAGAGTTTACCAAATTTTTCAGTATTTAAAGTGGGAAGTAAAAAAATTCCCGGAAAAAAAGGAGCACTACAATTTGGAATAACTAAAGCATCTAATCCTTACATTTTAATTACAGATGCAGATTGCAAACCGGAACCGGAGTGGATAAAATATGCATCAGGCAAATTTTCACAGGGTTACAATTTAATTTTTGGCATTGCACCTTTTGAAAATGAAAATTTCTTAATTAATAAAATTTCATGCTTCGAAAATTTAAGAAGTTCAATTTTATCATTTGGGCTTTCCGGGCTAAATATTTTTTATTCTGCCGCAGCAAGAAATTTTGGTTTTAAAAAAGAATCTTTCAAAGAAATAAAAGGCTATTCAAATACAAGTGAAACTCTAAGCGGAGACGATGACCTTTTTATTCGTGAAGCGGTAAAGAATAATTTTAAAATAGGAATGTTCACAAATAAAAAAGGATTTGTATTTTCATCGACAAAAAAAAACTTTAGTGAATATCTAAAACAAAAATCCCGTCATACTAAAACATCCTTATATTATTCGTCGAAAATAAAAATTATTATAGGAAGCTGGCATTTAATTAACTTGCTGCTTCTTAGTTCAATTGCGGCCTCATTTTTGAATTGGATTTTTATTTTGCCATTTTTAGTAAAGCTTATAGTTGATGAATATATGATTAAAAAACTTCAAAATTTTTATAGCTATGATTTTGGAATTAAAGAAATATTTTTTCTTCAAATAACTTATGAAATTTTATTAGTAATAAATTTTTTTAATGCTGTTTTTCGGAAAGATAAATGGAATTAAGCATACGGCAATCTCCTGTTTGGTTAGATCCTTCACATCCAAATTATGAAAGATGGAAAAGATCAAGAGAAATTTCAGTTGAAAGAGGAGAATTCGTAAAATCAATAATTGAAAAAAATTTAATATGTAAAGAATTATCAATCCTTGACGTTGGCTCCGGCGAAGGGGGAACGGCAAAAATATTATCAGACAAAAATTTTGTCGTTAGTTTTGATCTAAACATGCACCGTCTGCAAAGTCAAAAAGATTATGCAGAATCTATTAACTTAATTAATGGAAATGCTCTCTTCCTTCCATTCAAGGAAGGATCATTTGACCTGATAATTTTACAGGACGTTATAGAGCACGTTACAAATAATGAGAAGTTATTAGAAAATGTATATAAAGCACTTAAGCCGGAAGGAATTATTTATTTAAGTACGCCTAACAGATTTTCATTCTTCAACATAATTTCAGATCCACACTGGGGTTTTCCAATAGTTTGCTTGATGAAAAGAGAAAAAATTAAAAAATATTTCTTAAAATTTTTTAGAAAGTCAGAACAGTTTAGAGAAGATGCTGCGCAGCTATTGTCACTAAAGGAAATTATCCGGTTGTTTTCCAAAAAATTTGAATTTAAACTTTACACTCGACATTCAGTTCAGAGTCTTCTAAATGGCAACAAAGGAATTGTCTGGAGCAAATTTCATCTGACTTTAATCAAAATAGTAAATAAATTTTATCTTAAAAAAATTTTATTAAAATTTGCTAACGATGAATATAAAATAATTAATAATTTTTTTTCGCCGACTTTTTATTTTATTTTGAAAAAGAAAAATTAAAAAACAATCCATTCCCTTTTTTGATTTGATTAATCAAAAAATTATCTTTGAACAAAGAAATGAAGAAATATGGATAATAAAACATTAGCTAAAAAAGCAATTGAGGCAAAAAGGACCTCACACCCTCCTTATTCTAATTTTCATGTTGGAGCGGCAATTTTAACCGAAGATAATAAAGTTTATCTTGGGGGAAATATTGAAACTTCCTCCTACAGTTTAACAATTTGTGCCGAAAGAGTTGCCGTATTCAAAGCATATTCTGAAGGAGAAAGAAAATTTAAAGCTGTTGCCATAGCAAGCGATTCTGCAGATTTTTGCCCGCCTTGTGGCTCTTGCAGACAAGTATTATTAGACCTTTGTGGAGATATTGATGTTGTAATGGTAAATTCAAAAGAAGAGATAAAAGTTTTAAAGCTTTCTGCTCTTCTTCCCTTTGCATTTGGGGACAAAGATTTAAAATGAAAATAATTATATACTTTTCTTTCAAATAAATTTTAGTAAAAAAATATGATTGATAGAGCCCCACATTCTATGCCTAAAGCTACCGGCTGGATCGAAGTAATAGCTGGCTGCATGTTCAGTGGTAAAACTGAAGAATTGATTAGACGACTTAGAAGAGCGCAGATTGCTAAACAGAAAGTAAAAATCTTCAAGCCTAAAATAGATAACAGATATTCAGCTACGAATATTGTTTCGCACAGTGAACAATCACTTCCTTCTATTTTAATAGATGATGCTAATGAAATACTTGAACTTTCTAAGGATGCCGAAGTTGTTGGTGTTGATGAAGCACAATTTTTTTCAAACGATATTGTTAACGTTTGTAATAAACTGGCAAACGATGGAAAAAGAGTAATTGTTGCCGGGCTCGATCAAGATTACCGTGGTGTTCCTTTTGAACCTATGCCACAACTTTTAGCTATTGCTGAATATATAACCAAAACTTTAGCAATTTGTGTAGTATGCGGAAACCCAGCAGATAAAACCCAACGGAAAACCACAAAAACAGATAGAGTTTTAGTTGGTGCATCTGATATTTATGAGGCGCGTTGTAGAAGATGTCATTACATACCTGAAGATAATTAGGAAAATTCTATGAGCATAATTGCAGTTTTAAGAGGCATAATTGGTTTAATAGTTTTAATAGGCATCGCATTTCTAATTTCTAATAACAAGAAAAAAGTCGATTGGAAACTGGTGGGCGGTGGTTTGGGCTTACAAATAGTTTTTGCTATTTTGATTATAAAAGGTGATCAACTGAGAGAGTTTTTTTATCCTTTAGGTTGGCCAAAAGATTTTTTTAATTGGGTTAGCAGTTTCTTTGTTTACATTTTGAATTTTACAACAGAAGGAGCTCAATTTGTTTTTGGAAATCTCGCTTTAAGCCCTGGTACATCAGGCAGCCTTGGGATGTTTTTTGCTTTTCAAGTTTTACCAACTATTATATTCTTCGCAAGCTTAATGTCAATTTTATATTACCTTGGAATTATGCAACGTGTTGTGCAGGGTATGGCTTGGATTATGAAAAAAGTTATGGGAACCAGCGGTGCCGAATCGCTTTGCACAGCTGCTAATATTTTTGTCGGGCAAACTGAAGCTCCTTTAATGATTAAACCTTACTTAACAGGAACAACGAACAGCGAACTTTTAACCATTATGATAGCTGGGATGGCAACGATTTCTGGCGGTGTAATGACTGCTTACATTCAAATTCTTGCATCCTCATATTCTCAAGCCTTTAACATTTCACTCGTTCAGGCGCAGCAGATTTTTGCCACTCACCTTCTTGGTGCTAGTGTTATGGCTGCACCAGCGTCTTTGTTAATTGCAAAAATAATTTTCCCGGAGACTGGTATTCCTCAAACTCAAGGAACAGTTAAAGTTAAAGTAGAAAAGACTGCCATCAATATTGTTGAAGCTGCTACAAGCGGAGCTGGCGATGGATTGTGGCTTGCATTAAACGTTGGTGCTATGCTTATTGCTTTTATTGCTCTTATTGCTTTAATAAATTATGTGCTGCAAGGCTTAGGCACAATTACTGGATGGAATACCTTTCTTATTTCCCATTTTGGTCAGCCATTAAATTTTCAATTAATTATTGGATGGGTCTTGCAATATGTTGCCTATGCAATAGGTTTGCCCTGGCACGATTCACTTCAATTTGGAAGTCTTTTGGGAACAAAAACTGTTTTGAATGAATTTGTTGCCTACCTTGACTTGGGTAAAATGATTTCGAGCAAAGTAATTACTAACCAAAAATCGATCTTTATGGCAACTTATGCTCTTTGCGGTTTTGCAAATTTCAGCTCTATTGCAATTCAAATTGGAGGAATTGGTCCTTTAGCACCAACAAGAAAATCGGATCTAGCAAAACTCGGAATTCGAGCTTTAATTGGAGGCTCGCTGGCTACTTTAATGACTGCTACTTTAGCTGGAATATTATTTTAATGATTAACCTAAATCTTAAATATCAAAATTTAATTAATGAGTTAAACTCACTATTCCACTTTTCGCCTGATATGGCTTTAATATTAGGAAGCGGACTTGGCGATTTCACCAAAAAAGTTACCATAATTAAAAGCATTAATACTTCTAATCTACCCGGCTATCCTATTTCTACAATTACTGGGCACGAAGGTAAAATTCACCACGCAAAGTTCCATGATAAGAATCTGCTTATTTTCCAAGGAAGAATTCATCCATACGAAGGTTACCATATTTCAGAGTGTATTTTACCTATTTTTATTTCAAAAAAACTAAATTCTAAATATGTTTTGTTAACGAACGCAGCCGGAGGTATAAATCCTTTGTTCAAACCTGGCGACCTGATGCTTATAGATTCTTTCAACAGTATTTCAATAAAAAAAGAATTGACAGAATTAATCGGAATTTCTTCTTTAGAAGGCAAAAATAATTTTTTAAAATTCCCTTCCTCTTCTTTTAACGAATCTATAAAAAATGCAGCTATAGAAGAAAAAATAAATCTTAAAGAAGGGAATTATTGGTACACTAAAGGACCGAGCTACGAAACTCCAGCAGAAATAAAAATGATCGCAAAATTTGGTGGCGATGCAGTTGGTATGTCCACGGTCCATGAGGCTGTATATTCAAGTTATCTGGGAATGAAAACCGCATCAGTTTCATGTATTACTAATTATGCTGCAGGAATATCGGAAACTAAACTAAATCATGCCGAAGTTACCGAAACTGCTAATAAAGTTAAAGAAAAGTTTGAAAGATTGGTTAAAAGAATTATTTCAATCTTATAGAAAAATATTATAAACTTTATCCCGTTTTTTCCCCAAAAAATTAAACTATAAATGAAATGCCTTCCCATAGAAAGTCATTACAACTGCTTCTTATAAAATAAATTAAAAAAGATGTAAAACTATATTTTAATTTTATTGACTTTCTAAGCCCATTAAGGTAATTTTGACTCTTAAATAATTTTAAAAACTCATTTATAAGCTAAAGTTACTATGAAAGAATTGAGATTCAGGATTATTCTAATTCTTCTCGCAATCGGAATCAGTTTGTATTTACTTTATCCGACTTATCAAGCGTATCAATTTCAGAAAAATATTGATCGTACGGTGGCTAACAGGATTGAGCAAATCAAAAAAGAAGATCCGCAAATTACCAAGCTACAAATAGACAACAAAACAAGAGCAATTGAAGACAGTATAAAATCATCCGATCCTTCAATTGGTCAAGCATTTCAAAAACGAATAAAATTAGGTCTGGATTTGCAAGGTGGAATGCGTGTGGTTCTTGAAGTTAACACTGGCAAATTACTTGAAAAAATTGCTAAAAGCCCAGATGATAATTTCAAACAAGTAATGGCTCAAGCTGAAAAAGAAGCCTCGCTTTCGGATGAATCTGTTGTTGATATAATGGCAAGAATTATGAAGTCAAAGGGTATTAGACTAAGCCGTTACTTTGGGAATATAAGAGAAGATGATGCTCAGATAATTAGCGATCTTAAAAAGGATGCCGATGACGCGGTTACAAGAGCAATTGAAATTATAAGAAACAGAGTTGATCAGTACGGCGTATCGGAACCTTCAATACAAAGACAGGGAACGCGGCGAATAATTGTTGAATTACCAGGAGTTGCCAGGGAAGAAGAAGCTAAGCAGCTTTTGCAAGGCACTGCTCTACTTGAATTTTCTTTAGTAAAAGATCCAGAATTTACAATTTCGGTAATGAAAAAAATAGATGACGTTCTTGCCGGAAATGACTCCACTTCATCGGATACAACCACTGCTGGTAAAGCTGAAACTAAAGTTGCAAAAAATGAAACCAAAAAAGATACTGCTAATCAAAAAATGACCGCTGAAGAATTTGCAAAAAAACATCCTTTCTTTTCCGTGGCAATATTAAATCAAAAAAGCGGTACTGCCGATGCTTATGTTAAAGCCGACGATCGAGATAAAATTAAAGCATGGCTCGACAGACCGGATGTCCAAAAAATTATTCCGGATAACTGCCAATTTGTTTTTTCAGCAAAACCTTTTGGATACCAAAACGGACAAGCATTTTATACAATGTATTGCGTTGACAAAAATCCACAGCTAACTGGCGGTGTAATAACTAATGCAACAGCTACTATTAGTCCAGAATCTTCTTCACCAGTTGTAAATATGGAGATGAATTCTGATGGCGCTGCCGAATGGGCAAGAATTACCGGTGCAAATATCGATAAAAGAATTGCAATAATTTTGGACGGGGTTGTGTACTCAGCTCCGGTTGTTAGAACTAAGATTACTGGTGGTCGTTCGGAAATTTCTGGAATGTCTGATTTAAAAGAAGCTCAACTTCTTGCAATTGTTTTAAAAGCCGGTGCTCTGCCTGCCCCAGTTGATATAATTGAAGAAAGGACTGTTGGACCATCGCTTGGACAAGATTCTATCACAGATGGTTTCAGGTCAACAATCATTGGCTTTGTCGTTATTAGCTTCTTTATGATTTTTTATTATCACAGAGCCGGTTCTATTGCTGCAGCATCTTTAGTATTTACTATCCTATTTATTTTTGGAGCGCTTGCCGGTTTTGGGGCAACCCTTACTCTACCGGGTATTGCAGGTATAATTCTTACTATTGGTATGGCTGTAGATGCTAATGTTCTTATCTATGAAAGAATTAGAGAGGAACTTGCGACTGGTAAAACAATCAAATCTTCTATTGATAATGGCTTCTCAAAAGCTAATTCTGCTATAGTTGACTCAAATATCACTACAATAATTACAGGTGTTATTCTGTACCAATTTGGTACCGGTCCTATTCAGGGCTTTGCGCTTACTCTAATCATTGGTATCATTGCCAGTATGTTCAGTGCACTTGTAATTGCAAGAGTAATTTTTGAATATATGGTCGCAAAAGGAATAAAAATAACACTCGGTTAAATATATAACCTTAAGGAGCAAATTTATAAATGCAAATATTTCATAATTTAAATATTGATTGGTTAGGAAAACGAAAAATATTTTATGTTGTTTCAATATCACTGTTTTTAATCGGTCTTATTAGTGTTATTGTTAGAGGATTTCACTACGGAATTGACTTTAAAGGCGGTACAGAAATCGTTATGCAGTTTCAAAAACCGGTTAATATTTCGCAGGTTAGAAAATATGTTGAAAACATTGGGCTCGGTACAGTTGAACTAAAAACTTTTGGAAGTGAAACGGGAGTTCTTTTACGAACCGAATTGCAAAACATCCCTCGTAACATTTTCCCAAAAATTTTAACTAATATGGACCAGGTTATTCAAACTGTTGCACCAGGTGTACCATATAAAATAACGGACTCAACTGCAAGCTCTGTAACTTATTCCTTTGCCAATCCAGATACCGCAAATGAAATGGTTGAAAAACTTTCTGAAGCTGGTTATCAAACCGGTAAGGTTTCTGAAGAGCCTTCTAACACTCAAGTTGTTGTTAATGTTTCGATTGCAGAATGGATAAAAGATAATCTAAGACAAAAAATGCCTGATAATTCCTTTAAAATCTTGAAGGAAGATCATGTCGGACCTAAAGTTGGTAATGAACTTAAAACGCAAGCTTTACTTGCTGTTTTTATTTCTCTTTTAGGAATATTAATTTATCTTGCATTTCGCTTTAAATTCATCTTCTCAGCTGGTGCTGTGTTAGCATTGTTTCATGATACTTTAATTACTCTGGGATTGTATGCTGCACTTTACGGAGTCATTCCGGGTCTTAATCTGGAAATAGATTTAACTGTTGTTGGTGCATTTCTTACACTTATTGGCTATTCCGTTAACGATACTGTTATTGTATTTGATAGAATTAGAGAAAATATGAAGATTCATAAAAATATGCCTCTCAAAGAAGAAATAAACATGAGCATTAACCGCACCATGAGCAGAACAATTCTTACAGCTGGTACAGTTTTACTTGCCGTTTTTGTTCTTCTAATTTTTGGCGGCGAAGTTTTAAGAGCTTTCTCTTTTACCCTCTTCTTTGGAACTATAATCGGTACTTATTCATCTATTTTTGTTGCAAGCGCACTTGTTTATGAATATGCCGAAAGAACGAAAAAGAAAATTGAATTCTAATCTTTATCGAAACTTGTTTTAAGGTCGGAATGTTTCCGACCTTTTTTATTTTCCTCAATTTAGTGTTCCTTTTTCAAATTAAAAAGGTTCCAACCTTCAAAATTCAGTAGTTATTTACTTAATTTATATTCACACATACTTTTACTATTCTAAAATTTCTTAACATTTTAGTTACGTTTTATTCATCTTTTGGTAATAGTCTTTCATTATTTTTAAATTGAAACAAATTTTTGAAAGACTTAATTCATGAGAATAGCGCACATTTCCGATTTACATTTCACTTCATTTTATAGGGATAATAACTTAAACAGTATTAAGTTTTTGTTAAAACAAATTCTCAATGAAGAAATTGACCATATTATTATTACTGGAGACCTAACCGACAACGCAGAACGCAATGATTTTTTAGCACTTCGAAAATTGTTTTCGGATTTTAATATTCTGAAGTCAAATAAACTTTCTCTTGTTATTGGTAACCATGATATTTTTGGTGGGGTACAAACTGCAGAAGATTTATTTTCTTTTCCCAAAAGATGTAAGGCTGTTGACTATGAAATCAAAATAAATGAGTTTTATAATTACTTTAAAGAAACTTTTGACGGAATATTAAAAATTGACCCGGAAAATATTTTTCCTTTTGCTAAAGAAGTTAATGGTGTTTTGCTTGTTGGTTTAAATACTATTGATCGATATTCATCAACTAAAAATATTTTTGCCTCTAACGGCATTGTTCACATTGAGCAATTTAATTCGACAGTTGATATTCTTAAAAACTTATCCCCTAAGTTCGATACAAAAATTATCATGCTTCATCATCACTTTAACAAAATAAAAATAACGAAAGAAAATGGCTTTAGCAGCTTCTGGCAGAATATTGAAAGACAAACTATGAAGTTAAGGAAGAAAAAAAGGTTACTTAATCTGTTTGAAGATTTCAAAATTGACTTAGTTCTTCATGGTCATTATCATGAAATGGCAAATTATAAAAGAAAAGAAATTAGATTCTTAAATGCCGGCGCTAGCTTTAAAGGCAATAGGATGAATATATTAAGTTATAATTTAATCGAAATAAAAAATCGTTCGATTAGTATTAAGACAAATCATGTTTATCCAAGAAAAGCTGATCTAATTTTTGATTTTGATGTGCGGCAAAATGAACTTCTTAAAGAGGAAAAACTTTTTATTTCTGAAATTTTAAGAAATTAATTTTTTGAAATATCATCATTAGAATGTTAATAAATATTTTAATTTGATTTTTTTAAAAATTATGAAGTGCGTTTTTATAACAGACTTATTAGAAAATTAAAAATAGTCTTCTTTGTAAAAATAAAGTACTTGCCAAAATAAATTCTTAACATTATATTAAAAATGACTCTTCAAAAGGTTTCTCCCCTGGCCTTTTGAGTAAAAGAGTTAAAGCCCATGGTCGCCCGATCATGAGGCTTTTTTATTTCCACCTAAAATATATTTATAATCTAATTTTTATTTATTGCGAGTAAAACAATACCTTTATAATTGTTTTAAAAAACTTAAACTTTATTATTACTAAGTTTGTCTTATAAAATTGGGAAAGATGATTTTGGAGATATGAAAGAAAATAAATTAATACTTAGCGTTAAAAATTTAACCAAAACTTTTGGCGAGTTTACTGCTGTAAAATCAATTTCTTTTTCAATCCAAAAAGGAAAAATATTTGGATTGGTTGGTCCAAACGGTGCTGGTAAAACAACAACAATTAAAATTTTGACAACCCTCCTTCCGCCAACAAATGGAGAAGCAACAATTGGCGGATATGATTTGAACAAAGATGCTTCAAAAGTTAGAAAAATTATTGGATACGTTCCTCAGCTTCTATCTGCCGATGGAAGCTTGACTGGATACGAAAATCTTTTGGTATTTGCCAAACTTTATGATATTCCGAAAAAAGAAAGAGAAAAAATAATTAAAGATTCATTACATTTTATGGGTTTATCAGATGCAGCCAATAAGTTTGTCAAAAGTTATTCTGGGGGAATGATAAGGCGCTTGGAAATTGCTCAGGCTGTATTACATAAACCATTAGTGCTATTTTTAGATGAACCAACTGTAGGACTTGACCCAGTAGCCCGTGAAAGTGTTTGGAATTATGTTAAAGTCCTTTCAGAAAACGGAACAACCATTTTAATGACAACTCACTATATGGAAGAAGCTGATGCAATGTGTAATGAAATTGCAATTATGAACAAAGGACAAATTGCGGCAATTGGCTCGCCAGAGAATTTAAAATCATCAATCGGAATGACCAACGCAAATCTTAATAATGTATTCGAATATTATGCGGGAAATACTTTAGAATCTGAAGATAACGGAGGCAATTTTAAGGATGTTTCAAGAACAAGACGTATTGCAAAAAGACTTGGATAAAATTTTTAATCTGTATTATATTAATCCTTTTAAAAAAATAATAAATTTTATAAGCAAAATTTTTGTAATAACAGAATTTGAAGTAAGAAAATTAAAACACGACCCAACCGAATTGTTTACAAGAGCTGCACAACCTGCACTGTGGATGATTGTTTTTGGCGAGGTATTCACAAGAGTTCGTGCAATCCCTACTGGTAGTATGAGCTATCTTGATTTTATGGCTCCGGGAATTCTGGCACAAAGTGTTTTATTTATTGCTATCTTTTACGGTATATCAATAATATGGGAACGAGATCTTGGAATTGTTCATAAATTTCTTGCAAGTCCTACTCCAAGATCAGCTCTTGTTTTAGGTAAAGCTCTCTCTGCTGGTATTCGAGCCGTTAGTCAAGGTGTTATTATTTATTTATTATCATTACTACTAAATGTCCAATTATCCTGGGCTCCATTAAATTTATTAGGAATTTTATTTGTCATTATTATCGGAGCTGCTTTATTTTCAACATTTTCACTAATTATTGCATGTATAGTAAAAACTCGCGAAAGATTTATGGGAATTGGACAGGTTTTAACGATGCCGCTGTTTTTTGCTAGCAATGCCATCTATCCAATTTCAATGATGCCTAATTGGCTTAAAGTTATAGCTCATATAAATCCTTTAACGTATCAGGTAGATGCTTTAAGAACATTTATGATAATTGGTGGAAAAAGTGCTTATGGAATACCCTTTGATTTTTTCGCTCTAATTTTTACTATTATGGTTCTTACTATAATTGCTGCTTTATTATATCCTTCAGTAGTAAGATAAAATATTTAATTTTTTTGTAATAATATTTTCTTTAATTTATAGGAGAAATTTTAATGGCTACAGAATTGAAAATTGTTCCAGCAAACACTGCAGTTGTTGTAATTGATTTGCAAAAAGGCATTACGGGTATGCCTTCCGAACCACATCCTTCCCAGGAAGTTCTGTATAATTCAGCTAAACTATTAAATGCTGCACGCAAAAATAACATGGCAATCTTTTTAGTTCATGTTACTCCTTCGTCAGACCTAAAAGATGCATTGCATCCAGTTGCCGAAAATACTTTCAGCGTTTCAAGTTTTAATAAAGAATGGAGCGAATACTGTCCCGAATTGAACATTCAACCATCAGATTTTTTAATAACTAAACGTCAATGGGGCGCTTTTTATGGGACTGAGCTTGACCTTCAATTAAGAAGACGCGGCATTAATACAATTATTCTTTGTGGAATTGCTACAAATATTGGAGTAGAAAGTACTGCAAGATTTGCTTACGAATATGGATACAATCAAATTTTCGTAGAAGATGCAATGGCGGCTCGTTCTAAAGATGAACATAATTTCCCTTTAAAATATATTTTCCCTCGGCTTGGTCTTATAAGAAACACTGATGATATAATTAGTTGTTTAGAAAAAAAATAACTTTTAAAAGTAAACATAATGCCTGATGTTTGAGGTTCTGCGCCTTATCCATTAGACTTTATTTTTTCTTTGATTATCCTTTGCAATACAGCACAAAATATTTTATCCTTCATTAAATAAAAATTCTTTTATTATTTTAGAAATCAAATAATTTTTTTAAACAAAACTGAACGATTTTTATGAAATTATTGAACCGATTTTATTCAGCCTTACTTTTCGCAATTTTATTATCAGCTTTAACCTTTCCGCAAAAAAAAGACAAAGGAGATTTTTTAACCCAGGCAATGGATACAACTGTAAATCCTGGAACTGATTTTTTTAAATATGCTACCGGAACCTGGATGAAAAACAATCCTATTCCACCCTCTGAAAGTTCATGGGGCGTTTGGAATCTTGTTCAAAATGAGATTTACGAGCGACTAAAAAATGTTTTGGAAGAAGCTGAGCAAACAAATTCCATTAAGGGTAGTAACGAACAAAAATTAGGAGATTTTTATTTTACTGGGATGGATTCAGTCGGAATTGAAAAGGAAGGAATAAAGCCAATTCAACATGAATTGGACTTGATAAATTCCATCAAAGATAAAAAAGATTTATTCGATGCTGTCGCTATGCTTCAAAGAGAAGGCGTTTCTGCTATGTTTGAAATATATGTAGATCAAGATCAAATGAAAAGTGATGTTTATTCTTTGTATTTATGGCAAGGCGGATTAGGACTTCCAAACAGAGATTATTATTTCAGAAATGATTCCAGAACAGAAAATATCCGGAAAGAGTATAAAAGTCATCTAACTAAAATGTTTAAACTTTTAAACGAAAATAGTTCAACTGCTTCTAACGATAGTAAAATTGTTTTTATGATTGAAAAATTCCTTGCCGATTCATCAAGAAAGTTGGAAGACCTGCGAGATCCTTATTCAAACTATAATAAGATAAACTTTTCGAGGTTGAAAAAAATTACCCCTTCTATTCAATGGAAAGAAATATTTTATAAAATGGGAATTAAAAATATCGATTCCTTAATTGTTGGGCAACCGGAGTTCTACAATGCTTTAAACGAAGCAGTAAAAAAATTTTCTATTCCCCAATGGAAATCATATCTAAGATGGCATCTTTTTAATTCCGTTGCGGATAAGCTTAGCAGCAAATTTGAAAATGAAAATTTTTATTTTAATGGTACTGTAATGAATGGTGTTAATGTACAACGCCCACGATGGAAAAGGGTTCAGGATGCAGTTGAAAACGCAATGGGAGAATTGCTCGGACAAGTTTATGTTAAAAAATATTACTCTCTTAAAACAAAAATGAGATATGAACATCTTGTCGATAACATGATTGCTGCCTTTGCAGAAAGAATAAAAAGACTTGATTGGATGAGCGATTCAACTAAAGAAAAAGCACTTTATAAACTCAGTAAGCTTATCAAGAAGGTTGGCTATCCTAATAAATGGAAAAACTTTTCGAATTTAAAAATTGACAGAAGCTCTTTTGCAAGAAATTCAATTAATGCTAACATTTTCTGGTTTGATAGAAATATTAATAAACTTGGTAAACCTGTAGACAGACAAGAATGGGACATGACTCCCCAAACTTATAACGCGTATTATAATCCCTCAAACAACGAAATTGTTCTACCCGCTGCAATGTTTATTGTTCCGGGAGTTCCAGATTCTCTTCTTGATGATGCAATAATTTATTCTTACGCCGGGGCTTCAACAATTGGACACGAAATGACGCATGGCTTTGACGACCAGGGAAGACTTTATGACGCAAATGGAAATTTACATGATTGGTGGGCTAAAGAAGACGCTGAAAATTTTGCTAATAAAACTAAGCTTATGATTAAGCAATTTGATAATTACATTGTCTTGGACAGCATGCATATCAATGGCAAAGCCACTCTTGGAGAAAACATCGCAGACTTGGGTGGGCTTGTCATTGGCTATGATGCTTTCAAGAAAACAGATGAGTTCAAAGAAAATAAATTGGTTAACGGATTAACTCCATCTCAGAGATTCTGGCTCGGATATGCTTATTCGTGGCTTGGTCATTTTAGACCTGAAGCATTAGCACGTCAAGTTCTTACCGATGTGCATTCTCCCAACTTTTTGCGCGTTAATGGTCCGCTTAGCGATATTCCTGCTTTCTACGAAGCTTTCGGAATTAAGAAAGGGCAGCCAATGTATAGGTCTAAAGATGAAAGAGTTAAGATTTGGTAAACTATTATTTTTGTATTCTAAAAAGTTAAATTTAAGATGAATAAGATTTTTTTTGACGACAATGATTTTAAGTTCTTTAAGCAGTTTAAAAAACCTTTTGATATACAATTGTATTTAAACAAAATAAAATATAATCCCGATTATATAACTAACAGTCCACACAAGGTAATAATTGAACAAAAGGCAAATTGTTTTGAAGGAGCTTTATTTGCTGCTGCAGCCTTGAGAACAATGGGTTTTAAACCTTTAATTGTAGACATGATGTCAGAAAACGACGATGATCATGTGATTGCGTTATTTAAACAAAATAATTTTTATGGTGCAATTGCAAAATCTAATACGCGACTTCTTAGGTTTAGAGAACCGGTATATAAAAGTTTAAGGGAATTAGTGATGTCTTATTTTGATTTCTATTTTAATATTTTCGGTGAAAAATCTCTTCGTAGCTATTCAAACCCTGTCAATCTTTCAATGTTCGACAATAAAAATTGGATGACGACTGACGAAGACCTTGAATTTATAGGCGACTATCTTTATTCGATTAAGCACCATAAAATAATTTATTCCAAACAAATTAAGCTTTTAAGCATTGCCGAAGATGATATTATCAACTCTTGTTTTAGTGGTGCAATAGAAAAAGGGATTTTTAAACCACAAAAACGAAAATAAGTTTAACTTTTTTCAAGATGTATCAATTGCCCATATAAGTAAGCAGTTTTTTTTATTTGAAGTTCGAAGTAATTCTTAAATTGTAACTGAATGCTATGTAAAAGTGGAGGTTTATTTGTAATTGGAGAAAATCTCTTGTTTTTAGATTCTTTAAAATATTTTTAATAAAAAAATCTAAAAAAGGGAAATAGGATATTTTTATTTAAATCTAAATTGAGCTATTCTTCTTAAAAGGTTTTTTTTGCAAGCCTCCTACTTAACTGTCATTAGTACCCGAAGGGTGCGTAGGAATCTCTTTATAATGTATGAGATCACAATGACATAAAAATCGTTCAATTTAGGTTAATTTTTATTTCAGATAATATTTATTTATTAGAATTAATTAATTTTTTTTAAAATATTTAATTTAGCCGCAAAATCATAGCTAAAGTCTGATATCATTTGCGAAACAGAATTATCTCCAGTAGCCTTAAAATAAGACTCCGCCATTTTTTTAAATATTTGGTAAAAATGTATATTCATATCATTGATAAGCATGTCTTTCGTCCAAAGATCTATACCGAGGGTAACTTTTTCATTTGTATCCCATAAAGAAATCATCATAGAGCTGCATTGTTTTTCACCTTCAAAACCAGCGTCCGTCGCTTTCCAGTTAATTGTCTTGGGTAAGTTTTTTTCATCAAGTTCAATTCGAAAATTTATTTCAGAAGTTTTAGCCATATTTTTTCCCTATAAAAAACAATTATAAAAATAATAAATTACTTTGTTAAAAAATTGTTTTATATTCGTTTGTAAAATAATTATTAAATAAGCGTTTCAAATGAAAAAATATATTTACAAAATTTTGTTATTGACATGCTTGGGTTTTCTAATTCAAAGTACAAATTTATCTTTTGCACAACAGACTACCGGTTTGGGTGCTTTTGCAGGAGGCGGTTCATTTAAAGGTAACTTTCCTAGTGAAGGCTGTTTTACTAGCTCAGTCTTTTTTGATTTTGCTGCTCCTTTCATGGGTGGCTTAACTTCGCGCCTAAGTTTTGTTTACGCAACCGGCACAAATGTTCTGCTTGCCAAGACTAACAACACATATAATCCTTTTATAAGAGGATTTTCACTTAAAGAACTCATTACAAAAAACATTTCTAATAATTTTTATTTTGAAGGAGGGCTTGGACCATTAGTTCTTAATGACCGTTCCTTTACATCAATAAATGTATGGGATGCAGGGTTTGCTTTTTCGGCATTGGCCGGCATCGATTTTAGTAATGGAAATACACCAGGAGTTTCAGCCGGTTTCGGAACAGAATATGGTTTGACCTTTACAAAGACATCTGTGCAATACTTTGCCGTTTATTTGCAGGCAAAATATTCTTTCTAAATTTTTAATATACTTTAGTTAGAAAAGGCTGATTGCAAGATGCTTTCAACTATCTTGAAATCAATCTTCATAAAATCATATTAAAATTTCTTCTGAAAACCAGCTATTCAATTAGAATTGTGAATAAAATTATTTTTATTTCCTTTACCTTTGTTTTCAATACCAGAATTTGATGTAGTATCTATAATTTTACCGAATTTAAGTTCATTAGCAAGACGAGTCGCTTTGTAAATGTCTTTTATTGCTTCCATCATTCCTGCAGAATGAACACTGACGGCACGATTTTCTTCGGAAGTATAAATAAAGTCTCCTGGTAGGCTTTGAATATTGCCGTCAAAAGCTAAACCGACAATTTGACCTTTTTCATTTATTACTGGACTTCCAGAATTTCCTCCAATAATATCGTTTGTTGAAACAAAATTCATCTGAGTACTCATAATAAAATCTGCAGGTGGATTAAGCCATTCTTTTGGAAGCGACCAGGGAGATTTTTCGCCAAAAGAATAATATCTGTTATATAAACCATAAAATGTTGTATATGGCGGAGCGATTGTTCCGTTATATGGAAATCCTTTTACAACTCCATCTGAAATTCGTAAAGTAAAGGTAGCGTCTGGCGGAATTGAAGTACCATATACTTCAAACAATGCTTTGCCGAGTTCTTGCGAAAATGTATCTTCTGTCGAAACAATTTTATCTATCTTATTTTGAAGATCAATTCTTCTTTTGTCAGTATGAACAATAAAATAAACAAATGGATCTGACGAATTAAGAATAGCATCAGCGCCTTGCCGAATAAGTGAATTTAATTTAACAGAATCTAAAAGGATTGAATTATTTATCATATAATCTGCCGCTGTGTAGTCTTTATAACCTCCGGTAACTCTTTCAACAACAGGATCATCACCCAGATACAAGTAAAATCTATCTATTTGGGTCTTTAATATTTCGCGGTCTAAATCAGCATCATGTTCTTTTGGAATTAGAGCAGCCATAGTAGAATCCAAAGCGGAACCTTTATATAAACTATCTCTTAAATTTTCTGGCAGTCTTAACTGATTAGCTAAATCAATAACTTTTTCAGCAGTTAAAAAATACTGTGAGCTAGTTCTTGGATAAATAGTTAATGCAAAATCTTGATTCGAAATTTTTTCTAATTGCTTAACTTCTCCAGCAATTTTATCCCAGAGATTTCCATACTTGTTATTAAGGTTCGGATTTGCTTTTACTGCTTCCTTAAATTTATTTTCAAAAACAATCTTTCTTTGCATTAAGTAAGGGTTAAGAAGCCCTGTAAGTTCACCACTAATTGCTTTTTGAGAATTTGAAAACATAAACAAAGTATTTTCATATTTTGATTTTTTATCAGGGTGGTCTTTAATAAGTTTTGTATACACATTTACCATAGAATTCATAAGATTTAAATTTCTTGGATAAAGAATGTCCCTCATATACTCAAGTTGGGAAATTGTTTTAAGTCTATCTGTATGGCCTGGATTTCCCACGACAAAAACAGGTTCTCCGGGCTCTGCACCGGCGGGACTCCACTTAAAATAATGCTCTGTATTTAAAGGTTTTCCATTCTCATAAACTCTAAAGAAATTGCAATCTAAGTCGTAGCGTGGATAAGTAAAATTATCATAATCCCCACCGAAAAATCCTATTGAAGCTTCTGGAGAGAAGACTAGCCTTACGTCCGTATATCTTTTATATCCGTATAATGAATACTTACCGCCATTATATAAAGTGACTATTTGAATTCTTAATCCGGTTTTTTTATTATATGTATCCTTTAAATTTTCCTCTATTCTTTTTTCGTTTTCAACTTTTTCTTTTGGAGTATTTCCCAAGTCAATTGCCGACTGAATTTCTTTTGTTACGTCTTTTATTAAAACAAGCTGATCGACAAATAAACCGGGAACTGGTCTTTCATCTTGCAAGGTTTTTGCATAAAAACCATTGTCATACAAATCCTCGCCTGGTTTAGTTACTTCACTTACACTCATTCTTCCACAATGATGATTCGTCATCACCAAACCATTTGCCGAAACAAACGAGGCAGAACAATAATTTGCAAAACGTAATGCTGACATTCTAACATTATTTAGCCAATCTTCAGTTGGACGGAAATTATATTCACTCTTAAAATAGTCAATCGGAGGATAATCGAACGTCCACATTTTTCCAGTATCAAACTTACCAGCTTTAACTGTATCAAGATTAATCGAATTATTGTTTACAGCTTCATTTCGTGTTTGCTTCGAGGAAGCACATCCGATAAGATAAATAGCAAGAAATAATGGTAAAAATTTAAATACAATAATAAAGTTAAATTTTTTCATCAGACACCTTTAATTTTATTTAGATAATATTCACTCCTAAATTTACAATGATAACCACTGATAATTTTAGATTGGTGATACTTTTATCATGTTATAAGAAAATTTCATTTTTATATTAAAGATTTTTACAATACTTAATGAAATTTAAGAATAATTTGAAATCATTTTAACTTTTGTCCTAAAAAAATTTTAATAAATTTGTACAAAATGAATCATTTAATAATTTATCAAGCAGACATTTTTAAAATGCTAAATTTTTGAAAAACCAAAGTAAGTTTATTAAAAGTCGGAAAAATAAATGATGGTAAAAGCATACACTTTCTCAGAGATTTATAAACTTTATACAAAAAATTTATTCTTCTCCTTCCCTTTTGTTAAAAGGTCAAAAACTCCCCGCAAAAAAAGAATATTTTATTCCTTCTATCAAATATATGAATCAGATTGATAGAGCGGTTCTATTTCCCACTCATCTTCAATGGTTCCAACGCAATGCGAACATTTAGGAACACTAAACACTACCTTTTCTTCGTTGGGAGCAGCTCTAACAAAATTCAACACAGTTTTACAACTTGAACATTGAACTACATGCGAAGTAGTAGTTTTTGCGCTGCACTCAGGACAGAGAAACCCCAATTCTCCAGGCGTTTCCTCTGGATTGACCAGAAAAATAGCATTGCATTTACAATTGTTACATTTTGCGAAATGCCATTGAACAGTATTAATAGTTGCGATAACTTTCTCCTGTATAATTTTATAATTTGTTAACTTAATAACTTCTCCTTAAAAAATCTATTGAAAAAATTTTACCTAATTAAATTATTTTTATTTTTAAGCAATAAAAAATAAGTCGGGCATAATTAAGAATAAATTCATAATTTAATCAATGAAAATTTTTTCAATTTATTACTAATAACGGAGTTTATTAATGGATAGGATTAACTGTTTCAAAGCATACGACCTTAGAGGAAAAGTACCGGAAGAATTAAATGAAGAGCTTGCCTATAAGATAGGAAAATCTTACGCTAAATTTCTAAATGCAAAAAAAATAATAATAGGCCACGATGTGCGAAAGTCCTCTATTGCTCTTTCGGAAGCTCTTACTAAAGGATTAAATGAAAACGGTGCTGATGTTGTTGATATTGGATTATGCGGAACTGAAATGATTTACTATGCTACACCAGCTTTGGATGCTGATGGAGGAATTATGATTACTGCAAGCCACAATCCATCGGAATACAATGGGATGAAGTTTGTAAAAAGGGATTCTGTCCCGGTCGGATATGACTCGGGGCTTGACCAAATCGAAAAGATGATTTTACAAAATGAAATTTCTGCAAAAGGAAAGCCCAAAGGTTCTGTTTCACAGAAAGACATAATGCCCGATTTCATTAACAATTTGAAAAAATTTTACAACAAAGACAAAATTAAACCACTTAAAGTTGTAGTAAATGCTGGGAATGGTTGTGTGGGCCCATCTTTAAATGCCATCGAAGGTGATCTTCCGATTAAAATGATAAAAGTATTTTTTGAACCTGACTCTAATTTCCCAAATGGGATTCCTAACCCATTGCTTCCAGAAAATCGCAAAGCAACCATTGATGCTACAATTTCAAATAAAGCAGATCTTGGAGTTGCTTGGGACGGCGATTATGACCGTTGCTTCTTTTTTGATGAAAAGGGAAATTTTATCGAAGGGTATTATATTGTTGGTTTGCTTGCAAAATCTATTTTAAGGAAACATCCTGGCCAAAAAATCGTTCATGATCCCCGTCTTATTTGGAATACAATTGAAGTTGTTAGACAGAGTGGTGGAGTTCCTATCGTTTCAAAAAGCGGACATGCATTTATAAAGCAAAAAATGAGAGAAGTCAACGCAGTATATGGTGGCGAAATGTCAGCTCATCATTACTTTAGGGATAATTCGTATTCTGATAGTGGAATGATTCCATTTCTTTTAATATTACAATTAATATCAGAAGAAAATAAACCTCTTTCTCAATTGGTTGAGGAGATGATTGCTGAATTTCCCTGTTCTGGCGAAATAAATTCCAATATCAAGAATCCTTCTGAGAAATTGAAACAGATAGAAGAGAAATATTCTGATGGAAAGATTGACCACCTTGATGGTGTTAGTATAGAGTATGAAGATTGGCGTTTTAATTTAAGATTATCTAACACCGAACCAATTATTCGATTGAATGTAGAAAGTAAACGAAATATAAAATTAATGCAAGAAAAAACTGAAGAACTATTAAAAATAATTCGAGCATAATTCCCAAATTAAAAGCCCTGTTTGAACAGGGCTTTAAAATTAATTAACATCTGCTTCAATTGTAATTGGCAATCTTATTTTTTCCCACAACATATTTAGCACAGCAGAATTTATTCCTTTTTCGTTCACCTTCATATCAGAAAATGTATATTCAAGCCATTCATGAAAATTTGATAACTGAGGTTTAACATCAAATCGAAGAAAATCTTGCGCTTCATTGTAAGTAAAAGCACCCCATTGATCTGCGACCTTATTAAGAATGACTGTCCACTCTTTTTGATGAGGAATTAAGAAGAGAGCATACGAACCTGCAGGAACTTTTTTACCATTTACTAAAACATCATTACTAAATGCTATTTTTGTTGCCTCATTAGCACCAGCACGCCATACCTTGTTGTAAGGAACTAGCTCACCCCAAATTTTTCTTCCTTTAACTCCAGGCCTACTATAAGAAATAGTTACATCCGTTAATCCTATTGTCTGAGTTATTTCCGCCTTTGGACTAATTCTTACTTTCTTATTCCAGTCTGGAATATTTTTTCCGTTTTCTTGCTTTTTATTTTGCAACATTGGCTTTTTATTTTGCTGTGCACAAGAATTTGAACAATATAGACTGCTGATAATCAAAAAAGTTAAAGTCAAATTAAAAACTTTTTTATACATTAAATTTACTCCATACAAAATAAAATAAGATATAATCTCCAAATTTATTTAATCAAGATTTAGTACTCATACTAATTTAGAAATTATTTTCTAAAATTCATTAGACTTTTGCTTATTATGATACTTAGAGCACTTCCGCTAAAATTTTAATTACTTTTTCCAACTCCTCATGTAAATTATAAAAGTGCGGAGAAAATCGAATCATACCTTCTCTAATTGAACATATAATATTATTAGCCAAAAGAGTATTGAAAATATTACTTGAATTTTTATGTTCAAAGCTAACAATTCCTGCAATATTTTCTTCGGGAAGATTTGTTAAAACCGTTTTAATGCCTAAATTATTTAAAAGCTGCATTAAATAGGTTGAATTGTCTAATACTTTTTTTTCAACTAAATCAAAGCCATAATTCTTTAAGAATTTTAAGGATTCTTCTAAAGCGAAAATCCCAAGAGTGTTTAACGTACCCGTCTGAAAACGTTCGGCAGTTTTTTTAAGGATTAAGTCATAATTAAGTAAATTCCATTGATTTTCTACAGATGTCCAACCGACAAAAGTTGGTTTTATTTTGCTTTGTAACCTTTCAGATAAATAAATAAAACCAAGGCCCTGAAGCCCAAACAGCCATTTTTGAGAACCGGACGAAACAAAATCCACATTACATTTTTGCACATTTAGGCGAACAGCACCCAAACCTTGAATTGCATCAACCGAAAAGATAATATTTTTTTCTTTGCAAACTTTACCAATCTTTTCTAGGTCAATTCTATAACCAGTAAGAAATTGAACCATACTTAATGAAATTAACTTCGTATTCGGTTTAATTGCATCAATAATATTTTCAGCCGTAACAATTCCCTTATGCGATTTTACAAAATCAACCTCTACACCTTTATCATTAAGATTAAGAAAAGGATAAACATTAGCAGGAAATTCCAGATTATTCAAAATAATTCCATCACCTTTTTCCCAATCTATACCTTGTGCTAAAATATTTAAACCAGTACTTGTGTTATCAACAAAAGCAATTCTTTCAGAGGAAGTATTAATAAGTTCACCTAAAAGCAATTTAGTATTTTCTACAGAATTTAAAAATTTTTTAAAATTATCTATTTCTGTTTCACTTTTTTCAGAAATAACTTCTATCAGCTTATCTTTAACAGGCTTAATAATTGGTCCGGTTGCTGCATGATTTAAATAGATTTTCCCTGTTTTAAGGTAAGGAAAATTTTCACGAATTTTAGTAATGTCTTTCATATGAATTTTCACTTAATAGTAAATAATAAATGATTTATCTTTGACCTAAATAGTGCGATATATTTCCTTCTCAGACGAAGCAATATCATACACTGTAAAGAAATTGCCACTCACCCTTCGAGTTCACGTAATGATATTTAAGTCAGAGGCATACAAAAAAATGTTCTAAGAAGAATCGTTCAATTTAGATTTAAAAAAGTCTAAATATTATAATTTTGAAATTATAAGCTATAATGTTTAGATTTAAAATGAGAATTAAATTATTAGATTCAAAAAAAAACAACAATCAAATTTACAAATAAAACGGGTTTAAAATGGAACACCCAAGACCTTATAAAATAGAAGAGCTTAAACCAGAAGATTTAAGATGGCGATGTAACCCAGATGTGTTTGCATTTGATTCTACAACAGAGCTGGAACCAATTGAGGGAATACTAGGACAGGAAAGAGCGCTTAAAGCTATTAAACTTGGCGTTGACTTAAACAGCCCCGGCTACAATATTTTTATTGCTGGGCTTTCTGGAACGGGTAAAGCTACTACCGTAAAAAAAATGCTTGAAAAAATTAGCGACAATTGTCCGCCCCTTTTTGATTACGCCTATGTTAATAACTTTAAAGATGAAGACCAACCTATCTTACTAAAATTTAATGTAGGAAAAGCAAAAATTTTTAAACAAGATATGGCTTCCACAATTGAAATTCTCAAAAGAAGAATTCCACAGGCACTCGATAGCGAAGTTTATATAAATCGCAAGAAAAAAATAATTTCCCACTACAACGAACGTGAACAGGCTTTAATGAGTTCCTTGGATGAAAAATTAAAAAAAGAAAATTTTTCGTTAGGACAAATTAAAATAGGCGAAGCTGCTCGACCCGATCTTTTCCCAATAATAGATCAGAAGCCGGTTCCTATTTACCAGCTTGAAGAACTTGTTAAACAAGGAAAGATTACCGAAGAAAAGGCAAAAGAAATTTTAAAGAAATATAACGACCATCAGCAGGAGCTTCACAGCATTTTTAAGAAAGGACTAAAGTTAAGCCAGGAATTCCAAGAAAAACTTGCCAAGCTTGATAGAGAAACAGCAGAGGTAGTTGTTAAAGGAATTTTAGAAAATTTAAAAGAAAAATTCCCCGACGAAAAAGTTCGAAATTATTTAAATCAGGTAGAAGAAAATATTCTCGATAGTATTCAAATTTTCTTAGGGACAAAACCACAGGGCGATGAAACTCCAGAAGGCTTTAGAATCGATTATTTTAAAGAATACGAAATAAATATCATTTTAGATAACAGCCAGACCAAAGGATGCCCGGTTATTATCGAAACTTTTCCAAATTATCTAAATTTGTTTGGAACTATAGAGAAAATATCCGATGGACGAGGTGGATGGTACACAGATTTTACAAAAATAAAAGCCGGCTCCTTGCTTCGCGCAAGTGGAGGTTATTTAGTTTTAAATGTTAAACACTTGTTTGAAGAGCCAGCTGCATGGCGAACTTTGAAAAGAGTTTTAACTTACAGAAAACTTGAAATCCAAGATTCATTCAACTACTTTCAATTGGCTCCAACTGTTATTAAACCTGAGCCAATTGATATTGATACAAAAGTAATCTTAATTGGTAACGATTATATTTATTCTTTGCTTTCTACTTACGAAGATGATTTTAAAAAAATATTTAAAATAAAAGCAGACTTCGACTATGAGATCAAAAGGACTGATGATATTTTAATTCAGTACGCACGGGTTATAAAAAAATTAATTAAAGAAGAAAATTTATGTGAGTTTGATAAATCTGCTATTGCTTATTTAATTGAACTTGGAGCTAAGTTTGCTGGTAGCAAGTACAAACTGACAACAAGATTTTCTCAAATTGCAGATCTAGCCCGTGAAGCTAACTTTTGGGCGTTAGATGACGGTTTTAATATTGTCTCCGCAGCAAATGTAAAAAAAGCTTACGAATTTGGAAGAGATAGACATGGTTTGCTCGAAACAAAAGTTAACGATATGATTGAAGAAGGAATGGTTCTTATAGACACAGATGGTGAAAGAATTGGGCAGATCAATGGGCTAGCAGTTTACGACGCAGACTTTTATTCCTTTGGAAGACCAACAAGAATTACAGCTACTGTTTCCTTAGGTAATGGAAGCATTATTAATGTAGAACGAGAAGCCGGAATGAGTGGAAGGCATTATAACAAAGGTGTTTTAATTATTTCAGGTTACTTTAGAGAAACTTTCGGACAAAATTTACCACTGTCTTTTAATGCAAATCTGGTTTTTGAACAATCATACGGCACTGTTGATGGTGATAGCGCCTCATGCGCCGAAATTTATGCTTTGCTTTCCACACTGGCCGGTCTGCCATTAAAACAGTCAATAGCCGTTACTGGCTCTCTTAACCAAAAAGGCGATGTTCAACCTATTGGAGGGGTAAACGAAAAAATCGAAGGCTTCTTTGATGTTTGCAAATCGCGTGGATTAACAAAAAAGCATGGGGTAATTATTCCTTATCAAAATGTTCAAGAGCTAATGCTACGCGACGACGTTATAGCCGCAGTTCAGAAAAATGAATTTCATATTTATCCTGTTAAAAGAGTGGAAGAAGGAATTGAAATTCTTACCGGTGTTAAAGCCGGTAAGCGAAATGAAAAAGGAATTTACGAAAAAGGAAGCGTTTTTGATTTAGTAGAGAGAAAGATAAAAGAACTTTATGCTAAATCAAAATATTCTAAAATTAATGGAACTAATGCACAAATAAAAAAGAAAAGAAAATGAAACAAACACTTTATAAATCATTCGCAAAAACAAAAATATTATGTACGCTTGGACCTGCTACATCTACAACAGAAACTATTGAAGACTTAATGACGGCTGGAATGGACGCCGTCAGGTTAAATTTTTCTCACAGCAATTATGATTTTTATGCTAATATTTTTAGTGAAATTGACAAAGCCTGCGTTGATGAAAAAATTCCTCTTGCTGTTTTAATGGATTTGCAGGGTCCCAAAATTAGAATCGGCGAACTTGCTGAGCCTGAAATAGAAATAATTTCCGGAGATAAAATTGAAATTACAATCGATGATATTATCGGAACAAAAAATTTAATTTCCACTTCTTATAAACAATTGCCCGTTGATTCAAAAATTGGTGAACAAATTTTAATTGACGATGGACTACTTCGATTAAGAATTATAGAAAAAACTAAAACATCTGTTATTTGTAACATAGAAAATGGTGGCACTCTAAAACCGAAGAAAGGGATGAATCTTCCGGGTATGAATCTTTCCACTCCTTCCGTTACTGATAAAGATTATAGAGATCTTGAGTTTGCTCTTAATTATAGAATTGATTACATAGCATTATCTTTTGTAAGAAGTCCCGATGATATTATCGGATTAAGAAAATGGTTAAATGCTAAAGGATTTGAAAAACCAATCATCGCCAAAATTGAAAAAAAAGAAGCGGTTGACAACTTTGATTCTATTCTCCAGGTTGCAGATGGAATTATGGTTGCACGTGGGGACCTCGGCGTGGAAATGCATCCGCAAGACGTTCCGATCATACAAAAAACAATTATTAAGAAATGTAATTCTTACGGCAAACTTGTTATTACAGCAACTCAAATGCTTGACTCTATGATTCACAATCCTATTCCAACACGTGCAGAAGCATCTGATGTGGCTAATGCTGTTCTTGATGGAACTGATGCAGTTATGTTGAGTGGTGAAACATCTGTTGGGAAATATCCGGTTCTAACTGTTAAAACAATGAATGACATTGTTGTAAACACTGAAAAATATTTACCCCCTATTCATGACACAAACCTTGTCATTCCTTCAAGCCTTGAAGAAAATTTATTTGATTCTGTTGGAAGAGCAATTGCTACTATGAGCAAGCAGGCTGATGCGGCTGCTATTGTTGTTTTTACATATAAAGGAAGAACAGCCATTAATCTTGCAAAGTTTAGACCTAAATCTAAAATTATAGCAATTTCAAATAGCTTCGATACAATGAACAATCTTTGCCTCCGATGGGGTGTTACTTCGTTGTATATGGAAGATATAGATAAAGAACATATTGCTGTTGACAAAGCGAAAAAACTCATCAGAGAAGCTGGGCTTGTAAAGGATGGTGAAATTGTTATTTTTGCAACTGGTGCTCCTTATTCAGAAAAAAGCCGTGCAAATTGGATAAGATTTGATTCTATATAATTATTTTAATATTCTTTATTGTAAACTTTTTTATTTCTTTTAGAAATTTATAGTTAAAGTTTATGGATTATACAATCCATAAAAATTTTATCGGAGCCCCTCAATGCAAAAGAATGAATTCAAAATAGCAAAGTGGTGGAAGCCCGTTGAAAATAATAAAATTTTATGCACTTTATGCCCTCGCTACTGCAAAATTGGTGAAGGACAGCCGGGGTTTTGTTTTATTCGACAGAACCATAATGGCGTTTTATATTCAACCGGCTATGGCAGGCCAACCGGTTTCGCTATAGACCCAATTGAAAAAAAACCATTGAATCATTTTTTGCCCGGTACTATGGTATTGAGCTTTGGAACAGCCGGTTGCAATCTTGGCTGCAAGTTTTGTCAGAATTGGTCTATAAGTAAGGCAAAGCTTGATGACTTTAACTCACTCAAGGCATCGCCAGAAGATGTAATTCAATTAGCTAAGAAATATGATGTGCCTTCTATTGCTTTTACTTATAATGATCCAACCATTTTTGGAGAATATGTAATAGACATTTCTAAAATAGCCCGGGTTGAAGGCATTAAAACAGTCTTGGTCACTGCTGGTTATATTGATAAAAATGCTCGGGAGGAGATTTATCAGTATATCGATGCGGCAAATGTTGATCTCAAAGCCTTTACAGATAGGTTTTATTATAAACTTACCTTTTCACACCTAAAAGACGTACTTGATACATTAGCTTGGTTAAAGAGAGAAACTAATGTTTGGGTTGAAATTACTACGTTGCTTATTCCTGGTGAAAATGATTCTCCACATGAAATAAAAATGGAGAGTGATTGGATAATGGAAAATCTTGGCGATACTGTCCCCTTACATTTTACAGCTTTTCATCCAGATTTTAAAATGAGAGATAGAAAGACTACACCAGCAGATACTTTAACGGCCGCACGCAAAATTGCACTTTCTGCTGGTATTAAATATTGTTATGTTGGAAACATTCACAACTCCGAAGGTCAAACCACCTACTGTCATAATTGCGGTTTAGAATTAATAAAGAGAGATTGGCATTCTGTAATCTCTAACAAAATAAAAGATGGCAAATGTTCAAATTGCGGTATAGAAATACCCGGGGTATTTAGTTAATCTTTCCCTTTCTTAAAATAATTAGTATTTAAATTATAAAAAGATGTTATGATGAAAAATATTTTATATATTTATTAAAAAAGATTCTTAATTTACTTTAGCTCTTTTATTAAAATATAAGGTTTGTTTAAATCTTTTTTCCCCTTTTGTACAAAAATATTAGCTATGAAAAAAATTTTGTTGATTTCTGCTGCTGTTGTATTTAGTACTATTTCAATTTTCTTTTTTAATCAATTATTTAAGTGGTTAATTGCATATCTATTACTTGGCAATAATTACACGGTTAATTTTAATGGTATTACTTTATTGATTTCTTTTCAAACTCAGAGTTCTATTTCAATAATACAATATGTAATTGTCATAATTTCCCCTCTAATAATGAGTATTATTTTTATAGAATTGGCGATGTTTGGAATTACAAAATTGTCTAACACTATTTTTAAAAATATTTCGATTGTTTATGTGCTAATAAATATCGGATATATAATCTTTGCTGTTATTTTAGGAATGATGTCCGTTATATTTAAGGCAAATTTTTCAACGGACTGGTATACTATTCTTTCGAGTCAAGAATTTTCTTATAATGAAAAACTTCTTATAATTTTTTTGTCCTTAATTTTGTTAATTGGGTATATCAATACTGTCACAAAAAGAATCAAAAAATTTATTTCTGTAATTAACCTTTACAGAAAACAATTATAACATTTAATGAATAATATTAATAAAGGGAAATATGGAACTATTATCAAAAAAAATTATCTACATAACAGGTGCTTCCTCAGGAATTGGACGTGCTTGCGCAGAAGCCTTTGCAAGAGAGGGTGCAAATATTCTTATTTCAGCAAGAAGAATTGATAAATTAAATGAACTTGCAAAAATGATTATTAATAAATACAACGTAGATGTCTTTGCCTTTAAGCAAGATATTAGAAATTATGAGGAGGTTCAAACTACTATTGATGCTTTACCAGATAAGTGGAAGGATATTGACATACTTATTAATAATGCAGGGCTTGCAAAAGGAGCTGATAAATTGTACGAAGGAATAATCGAGAATTGGGAAGCAATGATAGATACAAATATAAAAGGATTATTATACGTAACGCGAAAAATTTTACCCGCAATGGTAAAAAAAGAAAAAGGACACATAATAAATATCGGCTCTACCGCAGGCCATCAAGCTTATACTGGCGGAAATGTTTACTGTGCAACAAAGTTCGCAGTTAACGCCTTAACTCAATCAATAAGACTTGATGTATATGATAAAAACATCAAAGTGAGTACTGTAGATCCTGGTATGGTTTATACTGAATTTAGTGCAGTAAGATTTTCGGGTGATGAAGAAAAAGTCAAAAAAGTTTACGAGGGAGTAAAACCTCTTTTACCCGAAGACGTAGCACAAGCCGTATTATTTTGCGCAACAAGACCAAGCCATGTTAATATCAACGAAATAATCCTAACAACAACTGCACAGGCTTCTGCAACACAAATATATCGGAAAAAATAAAATCATAGTAGTACGGAATTCTCTTCCGTACTACATATGAACTATACAAACATACTTACATCCCCAGCACCACGTCTGATAATTTCTGGCTCTTCCATGCTTAAATCTATAATGCTTGAAGGAGTCGCTGCCATGCTACCAGAAGAAAGCATTAAATCTACTTGTGAATTAAAAATATTTTTTATTTCAAATGGATCAACTAAAACTTCACCTTTTCTATTTGTAGTACTGGTGCTTATAATGGGGTTGCCTAATTCTTGGACTATTTTTAAAGTAACTGAATGATTCGGAACTCTAATACCAACTGTTTTTCTTTTACTCCAGAGTTTTTTAGGAACAATTTTAGCAGCCGGAAGAATAAATGTATACGGACCTGGAAGTAAATGTTTCATTATTCTATAAGCAGAATCCGAAACCTTGGCATATTTAGATATATCTTTTAAATCTGAGCAAACAAAACTAAATAACTTAGTAAAACTGTCATTCTTAATAAGAAAAATTCTTTCGAGTGCATCTTTATTAAAAATATCGCACCCTATCCCGTAAACAGTATCGGTCGGATAGATAATAACTCCACCCTTCCGTAAAATTTCTACGGCTTTATTAATATAACGTAATTGTGGGGTTTCTGGATGTAGCTCATAGTATTCCATATTGAAATCCTTTCATAAAAATTGAACATTAGCAAATAAAAGCATGACTATTCGCTTATATACTTTTTTATCCCACACATAATATATAAATGTTAGCATAATAGTCAATTATTTAAAAAAACTTCTATATTGTTGTTATAAATTTTTGTTTAAAATCTATTTTAGTATAGTATTTTTAAGATATATTTTACTATATTTGTTTTTTAATTTTTGAAAAATGGATAGCTTTAAGGAGAAATAAATGTCAAGAAGGTGTCAAGTAACTGGAATTGGTCCAATTACAGGAAATAACGTATCTCATGCTCATAACCGAACAAAAAGAAGATTCTTACCTAATCTTCAAAAGAAAAAGATTTGGGTTCAAGAGCTTAATAAATTTGTTACTCTAAAAATTTCGTCAAAGGCTATTAAAAGCATTGCAAAGAATGGGACAAGCAATATTGCAAAACTTATTAAAGATAATAGAATCAAGGTTAGATAGTTTTTACTCTTTTAAAAAAAAGGAAAGCAAATGCTTTCCTTTTTTTTTGATTCATACAAACAAGGTCTATTCTCTTACAACCCAAACTTTAATATTTGCTGTAACATTAGGATGTAAATGAATGCCAATACTATAAATTCCTAAAGCTTTAATAGGTTCTTCAATTTCAATTTTTCTTCTATCAATTTCAAAACCTTTTTCTTTGAGTGCATCGGCAATCATCTGATTTGTTACAGAACCAAAAATTTTATCTTCTTCACCAACTTGTACGGAAATTGTAACCGATACTTTCTCCAATTCAGCAGACAGTTTTTCAGCTGCTTCGATTTCTTTTTGTTTTCTTTTTTCTAGATTCTTTTTTTCTTCCTCTAAAGCAATAATATTACCTTTGAGTGCGGCATAGGCAATCTTTCGTGGAATCAAGAAATTTCGCGCATATCCATCTTTGACCTCAATAACATCACCAATTTGTCCAAGCGTTTCATAATTTTGTCTTAGTATTACTTTCATTTTATCTCCTCAATTTGCTATCTAACGGTATCAGATACATAAGGCAACAAAGCCATGTGACGAGCTCTCTTAATAGCTAATGAGAGTTGGCGCTGATATTTAGAGCTAGTTCCAGTAATTCTCTTTGGTATAATTTTGCCTTGTTCTGTAACATATCGTTGAAGCAGTTTTACATCTTTATAATCAATATATTTAACTTTATTCTGTGTAAACCTGCATATTTTTTTTATTTTAACTTCTTTTTTCATTTCTTCACCAAATTATTTTAGTAAATCGAATTCTTCGCCAGACAAGAACTTGTCAAAAGAATCTTCGCTGAAATTTATATTTTCATTCGAAACTTTTTTTTGTTCTTCATTAAACTGACTATCATTTCCATTATTAAGCTCATTAGTAGTCTTAAGCTTACTAAGGAACTGAATTCTTCTTGCTTTTATTTCAACAGCACTTCTAAATTGCCCATTTTCTGTTTTCCAATTTCGGCTTTGTAATTCACCATCAACAAAAATAGCAGAACCTTTCTGCAGTTTATCGCGACAGCTCTCCGCCAGTTTATCCCACGCTACAATATCAACATAACAAACATCTTCCTGCCATCTATTTGAATAATCTTTATATTTTTTATTTGAAGCAATAGAAAAATTAACGACAGGCGTATTGTTAGTAGTCTGTCGGTAAACAGGATCTCTAGTCAGATTACCGGTAATCATGATACTATTTATCTCAGGGATTTTAGAATCAGCCATAGATTTTTCTCCACTATTTATCATTTGACTATTATTTGTCACTTATTTCTGGAGTGTTTGCAATTTCATCAGAAACAATATCTTCAACCTCCAATGTAACTGGGACATCAATTTCAAGCTTTGACGATACGGGTTGATTTTTATCAAAATATTCTAAAGCGTCGCTATCCAACTTGATAGTTAAATATCTAAGGATTTGCTCGTCAAGTTGATAAAATCGTTCAAGTTTAGAAATAATGTTTGGAGGAGCAAAAAACCTAAAAAAACAATAATAACCGATTTTGCTCTTCTTAACCATGTAGGCTAATCTTTTCCTTCCCCAATTATCGACATTTTTTATCTCTCCGCCATTAGATATAATTGTATCTTTTATACGCGAAATAATAGATTCAATTTGTTCATCATCCAAGGCAGCATTAATAATTACAGCTGTTTCATAAGCATTATTTTTCATTTTCACCTCCCTCTGGTCTTTTGGCCCTCAATAAATGAGAGAGCAGGGATTAAACATAATTTATTTAAGAAAGTATTAAATTTATTCAATTTATTTTAAAATAACAAGCAGTTTTTTTAAAATTTATTTATTATTTGGTTTATTGCATTGCTGTCCAAAATAAATATAAAAGAGGGAAAAAGTATTATTTAGGAAGCGTTTTGGACAGATTCATGTAGTTCTTAAAAACCATCCCTCCTTAAAATAAATTTTGTTGTCTGTTTTCC